>R20__coassemble_1901_pt1 | contig 10365 bp, 6 predicted proteins | sample R20__metabat2_high_PE_015 | metagenome-assembled genome bin R20 | reverse complement strand
AAATGGTAGATAACATCAAATAAAACAACAATATAAAGTTATTTTTTATTCCTATCATATATATTGGCACGTTTTTTGTAGTGGAAGTAAATGAATGAAATTTTTTTCTAACAAATAAAAAAATAAAATTATGAACATTAAACCATTATCAGACAGAGTCTTAATTCGTCCAGCAGAAGCTGAGACAAAGACAGCAGGTGGTATTATTATCCCAGACACAGCAAAAGAAAAACCTCTAAAAGGCGAGGTTGTTGCTATTGGAAATGGAACAAAAGATGAGGAGATGATTCTCAAAGTAGGTGATGTAGTTCTTTACGGAAAGTATTCAGGCACGGAATTGGAGTACGAAGGAGAAAAATACTTGATTATGCGCCAAAATGACGTGTTAGCAACACTATAATAGTATAAAAAGAACTTTAAAAAACAACAATTATGGCTAAAGAATTAAAATTCAATATCGATGCACGCGAACAACTCAAAGAAGGAGTTGACACATTGGCAAACGCAGTAAAGGTGACACTTGGTCCAAAAGGTCGCAATGTTATCATTGAAAAGAAATACGGAGCACCACTTATCACAAAAGACGGTGTAACCGTAGCAAAAGAAATAGAAGTAGAAGATGCTTTCCAAAATACAGGCGCACAACTCGTAAAGAGTGTGGCAAGTAAAACAGGAGATGATGCTGGCGACGGAACAACTACAGCAACAGTGCTTGCACAGAGCATTTGCACCACAGGTTTGAAAAACGTAGCAGCAGGAGCAAATCCAATGGATTTGAAACGTGGTATAGACAAGGCTGTAGAAAAAGTCGTTGAACACATACAAAAGCAAAGTGTGAAAATTGGTGACGATTACGACAAGATAGAACAAGTAGCAACCGTAAGCGCAAATAACGACCAAGAAATAGGAAAACTCATTGCAGATGCAATGCGTAAGGTAAGCAAGGATGGTGTTATCACCATAGAAGAGGCAAAAGGACGTGAGACGACAATTGGTGTTGTAGAAGGAATGCAGTTTGACCGTGGTTATCTCTCACCTTATTTCGTCACTAACACAGAAAAAATGGAGTGCGAGATGGAAAACCCACTCATCCTCATCTACGATAAGAAAATAAGCAATATAAAGGAATTCCTCCCAATACTGGAACCAGCAGTACAAACAGGACGCCCACTGCTTGTCATTGCAGAAGACATCGAAAGCGAGGCTCTTACAACACTCGTTGTGAACCGCTTGCGTACACAATTGAAAATATGTGCAGTGAAGGCACCAGGTTTTGGTGATAGAAGAAAGGCTATGCTTCAAGATATAGCTGTACTTACAGGCGGATTGGTAATCAGCGAAGAGACAGGAATGAAACTTGAACAAGCAACATTAGAAATGCTTGGTAGTGCAGAGAAAGTGACTATCTCAAAGGACAATACTACAATCGTAGGAGGTAAAGGTGAAAAACAAGCTATTACAGATCGCGTAAACCAAATAAAAGCAGAGATCGCAAACAGCACTTCAGACTACGATAAAGAAAAATTGCAGGAACGTCTTGCAAAACTTAGCGGAGGTGTGGCAGTGCTCTATGTAGGTGCAGCATCAGAGGTAGAAATGAAAGAAAAGAAAGACCGTGTTGATGACGCACTTTGTGCAACACGTGCTGCTATCGAAGAAGGTACTATCCCTGGTGGTGGAGTAGCACTGATACGAGCACTTGAAGCAATTGAGGATTTAAAGGGCGAGAATGCCGATGAAACAACAGGTATTAACATCATCCGTCGTGCTATCGAAGAACCACTTCGTCAGATTGTTGAGAACGCAGGATTAGAAGGAAGTGTTGTCGTTGAAAAAGTGCGTAACGAGAAGGGTGACTTTGGTTATAACGCTCGTTTAGATAAGTACGAAGACCTGAGAAAGAGTGGTATTATTGACCCTACAAAGGTGACACGCGTGGCACTTGAGAATGCTGCATCAATAGCAGGAATGCTCCTCACAACAGAATGTGTTATCTGTGATAAGAAGGAAGATAAATCAGAGATGCAGATGCCTGCAGGTGCTCCAGGCATGTATTAATCTGAGTAAACAATATAAAAAAAAGGAGCAAAATTGATTTTTTGTTCCTTTTTTTTTGTATTGTAAAATTAATTTTTTAATTTTGTATTGCGAATTTTGCGATTTTTAAATCTTTATAAAAAAATATGGCAACATTAGATCTTAACAAGTACGGAATCACTGGAGCAACAGTGATTGCTCACAACCCTTCTTATGAGGAGTTGTTTGAGGCAGAGACAAATCCTGCCCTCACAGGTTATGAAAAAGGTCAGCTCACAGAGCTTGGCGCAGTAAATGTAATGACAGGTATCTTCACTGGTCGTTCACCAAAAGACAAATACATCGTTGACGACGCAAATTCTCACGATAAGGTGTGGTGGACAACAGAAGGATACAAGAATGATAACCACCCAATGAGTGAAGAGGTGTGGCAAAAGGTAAAAAAGATTGCTCAGGACGAACTTTCAAATAAGAATTTATATGTCGTAGATGCTTTCTGTGGTGCCAACAAAGATACTCGTATGGCTGTACGTTTTATCGTGGAAGTTGCATGGCAGGCTCATTTTGTGAAGAATATGTTTATTCAGCCAACTGCAGAAGAATTGGAAAACTTTGAGCCAAACTTTGTTATTTACAACGCATCACTTGCAAAGGTAGATAACTATCAAGAACTTGGACTTAATTCAGAAACATGTGTGGCATTCAACACTACAAGCCGTGAACAAGTGATCATCAATACATGGTATGGTGGAGAAATGAAGAAGGGAATGTTCTCTATGATGAACTATTATCTCCCACTTCAAGGCATAGCATCAATGCACTGCAGCGCAAACTGCGATATGAATGGAGAAAATACAGCTATCTTCTTCGGCCTCTCTGGAACAGGAAAAACTACACTCTCAACTGACCCTAAGCGCAAGCTTATTGGTGATGATGAGCACGGATGGGATGATAATGGCGTGTTCAACTTCGAAGGAGGATGTTACGCAAAAGTTATAAACCTTGATAAGGAATCAGAACCAGATATCTATAATGCAATCCGCAGAAACGCACTATTGGAAAACGTGACTGTGGCTGAAGATGGTAAGATTGATTTCGCAGATAAGAGCGTAACAGAGAACACACGCGTAAGTTACCCAATCAATCACATCAATAACATACAACCAGGTTCATCTGCTCCTGCAGCAAAGAATGTTATCTTCTTGTCAGCTGATGCATTTGGAGTACTTCCTCCAGTAAGCATTTTGACACCAGAACAGTGCAAGTACTATTTCCTCTCTGGTTTCACAGCAAAACTTGCAGGAACTGAACGTGGTATTACGGAGCCAACTCCAACATTCTCAGCATGCTTTGGGCAGGCATTCCTTGAATTGCACCCAACAAAATATGCTGAAGAATTGGTTAAGAGAATGGAAAAGAGTGGAGCAAAAGCATATCTCGTCAACACAGGATGGAACGGAACCGGAAAACGTATATCTATCCCAGATACACGTGGTATTATTGATGCTATCCTTGATGGTTCAATCCTTAAGGCAGAGACAAAGAAAATTCCAATCTTTGACTTTGAAGTACCAACAACTCTTCCAAATGTCAATCCAGCAATTCTTGATCCACGTGATACTTATGCAGACGCAAGTGTGTGGGAGGAGAAAGCAAAGGATTTGGCTGCACGTTTCATAAAGAACTTTGGCAAATACACAACTAACGAAGCTGGACAAGCACTTGTTGCTGCAGGCCCTCAGTTGTAAATTTAATAAAGAAAATCATTGTACGGGTACTTCTGAACATGAAGTTCCCGTACTTTTTTGTACAGCACAGACTTGAATTCTGCGATATTAGTCTTCATCTGAGCAGAGATAAAAAAGCAATCTTCTCCCATCTTTGCCATCCAAGTTTGCATTAAATCGTTAAGTGAAATGTTTTCACGAGTAGGAGGAGTGAGATCGTCTTCTTCTTTTTCTATCCAAGAGTAAGCATCAATCTTATTAAAAAGTATCATAGAAGGTTTATCGTTAACACCAAGTTCGGCGAGAGTTTTTTCTACGACAGCAATCTGCTCTTCAAAATCTGGATGTGAGATGTCAACTACATGCACAAGTAAGTCTGCTTCACGCACTTCGTCAAGCGTTGATTTGAAGGACTCAACCAAGTCTGTTGGTAGTTTGCGAATAAAACCGACAGTGTCAGATAATAAGAAGGGTAAGTTGTCTATTGTAACTTTTCTTACGGTTGTGTCAAGTGTGGCAAAGAGTTTGTTTTCAGCAAAAACTTCACTCTTTGCAAGAAGATTCATAATGGTCGATTTCCCAACGTTAGTATAACCGACGAGAGCTACACGTATGAGTCGTCCACGGTTTTTACGCTGTGTCGTTTTTTGTGTGTCAATATCTTGCAGACGTTGTTTTAATAAAGCCATGCGATTACGTATGATGCGCTGGTCCATTTCCAATTGTGTCTCTCCAGGTCCACGTAATCCTACACTACCACCACGCTGCCTCTCTAGATGTGTCCACAAACGAGTGAGACGCGGAAGCATGTATTTATATTGTGCCAATTCCACTTGAGTCTTTGCTGCAGCAGTTTGGGCACGCATAGCAAAGATGTCAAGTATAAGACTTGTGCGATCCAGTATTTTTACTTGTAATTCCTTCTCAATATTGCGTATTTGTTTGGCAGATAATTCATCATCAAATATAACCATACCCACCTCACGTTCCTCATCTTCTTCTGTTTGGATATATTGGTGAATTTCATTTAATTTACCAGAACCTACGTACGTGATACTACTTGGACCACCTACGCGCTGAGTGAAACGTTTAACTACCTGTGCACCCGCAGTATGAGCGAGAAATTCAAGCTCATCAAGGTATTCATTAGTTTTCCGTTCATCCTGCTCAGGCGTGATGAGTCCAACTAATATGGCTGTTTCCTTTTTTACTTCTGAAATAATAAACTCTTTCATAAAATCAAATGTAAAGTTACAATTTTTTTTCGGTTAAATAAAATAAGAGAAAAAAAATTTGGAATGATTAAAAAAAAATTTTAACTTAGCATCGGAAAAAATAAAAAAGTAAATGTTAACTATAAATAGATACGTATGAAAAGAAAATCTTTACTTTTGACACTGTTTGCAATGATGTTTGCAAGCGCTGTTTCTGCACAGTATGCAGGAAAAATGTATGAAGTGGGAGATGTTGTGGAAAACCCAACAACAGGAAAACAGTACTTCCTCTTCAACAATTCAGGTAAATCCAAGTTTGCCTATGAGGACAGCGAAGGAATCATGAAAGTCAGTGATGACCCTTCAGGTGTTGCCGTAACAGGAAACTTGGGTTATATGATAACGTTAGAAGAGTCTGGAACAAGTGGTAAGTATTACCTAAAAACAGGAAATGGAACTTACATACAGAACCCATCAAAGACATCAGTATCAACAGGTACTTCACCTTATGCGTTGAAGGTGACAGCTATTACTGGTCAAGCCGGACACTATACAATTGCAGGTTTGTTGTTGAAATTCAATATAGATGGCGCAAATGTCGTTGGAGGTAGTGTAGGTACAGCTAATAGAGAGCGTGACTGGTCTTTCCGTGAAGTGAAGATGAAGAGTGCAAGCGATTTGAAAGGTAAGGCATTGTACGAATACTTTATGTCGGGAGACAACATCGTTCGTCTTTATTGCAAACGTGCTCAAAGTTATTATTTGACTTCAGCTGCAAGTGGGAAGACAAGTGGCGCAACAAAAGTGAATGGATATACTCAAGTGTGGATAAAAACGGCAGAAGATGGTGGTTACACGTTGCGTAACGCTAATACCGGAGAATATCTGCAGAGTGACTATTCATCAACGGGTACATCAAAACAAATTTTGTACATACAATATAGTCCAAACAATACAAATGAAAATACTGATCCGTGGTGTAATATTTCTTCAGAGGAGGACTTTGATGGAAAGAGTTGTTTGAATATGGAAACAAACAAAACATCAATGACTAAATGGACTTATTCAGGAGATGAGGGGTGTGATTGGGCTATGGCTGTCGTAGATGACGTAACAGAGGCTCAGGTACGCGAGCATTTAAATTCATACAAGAATTGGGATGGAGAAATACAAGATGGTAAATATTACCGCATTATAAGTACTGCATATAACAGAAACATGACTGATGGTAATGGAACTCTTGTTACAATGAACGAAGATGAAGAAAACCTACTTCAGTGCTGGACGGTTCGCAAGGAGGGGAATGGATATACTTTCCAAAACGTCGTGACAGATGCCTATGCTACAGCCTCTGCTGGACGTAGTCAACCTTATAAAACAGGTTCAACAAAAAAGGCTTGGTATGTAAAAGATGTAGCAGATAAATGGTATAATATGTTTACTATCACGGCAGGAGATGGTGATGAAGAAGGAATGCACACTGCATCAAGTCAGAGTTATCAAGTAGTTCAGTGGAGTACATCTGCAGATGCAAGTAAATGGGCATTTAAGCAAGTGTCTCTTACTCAAGAACAAATTGATCAAGCACGTGCAGGGCAAAAGGAATATGAGGATTTAGTAAACAACAAGACTAAATATCAAACAGCCTTGAATAATTTGTTTAAAGATTATGCATGCAGTGAGTTGAAAGATGAAATAAAACCATTGACAGATGCACAACTTTCTGAAAATACAGATTTCAATGCTCTCCCTAACAAAATAAAGGAGATGGTATTGAAAATAAAAAACAATACATGGACTACGTACAAGAATAAGTCTACTGGATATGAGGCAGGATATGAACAGTTCTTCCGTGTAGCTGATTATCAAGTTTATAGCAATCACAGTCAGATGTGTTGGCAAACAGGACAGAGTAATGCTTATGGTAAGTTGTCCAACCCAACAGGTATAGTAGCAGACCCAGGTGATGTGTTGTTGATATATGTTGACAAGGCTCCTAATTCAGCTTGTACATTACAATTAGAAATGGTGACGACAGAAGGTGTGCCAGGTAGTCATCAAACTGGTGATTGTTACGATCTTCACAAAGGATTGAATATAGTAAAAGCAGATGATCAGAGAATGCTTTATGTATTCTACCAGTTAAATACAGTGAATGGTAAGGTAACAAGTATTCCTGATATTAAAATACATATAGAAGGCGGTCAGTTGCATGGCTATTGGGATGCTACGCGAGGTATGACTAATGCTGATTGGAAACTTCTACAACAGAGTCTTTTACAAGCTTGCCCATTTGTAAATCTGAAGAGCAAAAACTTGGTTCATGTAGTTCATTATCAGTATCTTAAAGAGGCTTGTCCTAGTGAGATAGAGGGTGTGACAAAAATATGGAACAAGGTAGTTACAACAGAAGAGAAATATCAAGGATTAGAAGAATTTGAGGGTAAATGTAATAACATTTGGAACGTTTTCTCTGTTGACTATAACTATATGTTTGCAACTACATATGGCACTTACTATCATTGGAACACAATGAGTAGTATATACGACTATGATAATCTCTGTACAAGTGCAGGAGCACTCTGGGGACCAAGCCACGAGATGGGACATAATCACCAAAGTACGTTTAATATGATTAGTTGTATGGAAGTGTCAAACAACCTCTTCCCTAATATCAATGTATGGGAACAAGGTATTTGTGATACACGTGGATATAATGTGGAATCTAACTTTGCTCATCTTCCAAGTAATGCACCTTGGCTTGACAGAAATATATGGTCAAAGACACGTTTGTATTTCCAACTTTATCTATACTTCCACGTAATGCATAATAATGATAATTTCTATCAGGATTTCTTTAGAGCATTACGTAAAGATCCTATGAAGAAAGCGGGCGACAACTCACGTGGAGCCGATGATTATTTACATTTCTATAAGGTAGCTTGTGACGTATCACAATTGGATTTGACAGAGTTCTTTGACTCTTATGGATTCTTCGTACCAATTGATAATTATGTAGTAGAAGACTATGCAAATTACAAAGTTACAACTACACAGGCAGATATTGATGCTGCAAAGAAATATGTTGCAGATAAGAATTATCCAAAAGCAGGCAACATAATGTTTATCAATGATAAGGTAGAACAGAAGAAAGCAGAACCAAATCCGGAGTGGGACGCAAGAACATCAAGTTCTCTTCGTTCAAAATATCCTAATGATAATACTACAGGATGGTATCTTGGAAAGAGTAAACTCGGTGGCGACTTTGAAGATTATGATGGAGGTTCAGATTATCGTGTAACAGGTGATTTCTATAAGATAAGCAATAACACAATTACATTCCAAGGAACGGGATGGGTAGGACACAAGTTCTATGATAATGAAACTGGACGACTCATCTGGGCAACAAACAAGAAAGAGGATACTTTGCCAACAGAACTGCAGACAAATAAAAAATGGTATGTGGTTGCAGCAGAAGCTAATGGCAACGATGTGCCTTGTCCTTATCAGTCAAATGTATTAAATAAGCCTTATCAAGTAAAAGTATATTTTGGCGATGGCGTAGAATGTGCATGGTATTTAGCAAAAGATGGTTCAACAGATCTTGCACAGTATCTACCTGCAAACGCTTTGATCGTTACTACAGATGCAACTCTTCCTGAAGCATATACTTCATGCAGTAATGTAGTGGTTAATGGTGTTGCAGAAAAAGTTGTGATAGATGGAGACCAACCTATGAATATACCAGAGAGTTTAAGCGCCAGTGAAGTTACCTTTACGAAGAGTGGTAAAGTAAGTGCTTATAGTGCACTCAAATTACCATTCCCAGTACAGGCAAGCAATCTTTATAAAGGTGAAATAAATGGTGACGTAATAAACATAACTGCAACAACAGATGAAATTATAGCAGGCGCTCCTGTTATATTGAAGGGTAAAGCAAACTTTACAACTAGCTCTGTTACATTGACTGCGGGCACATACGCACAAACAGAAAATGCACTTGTACTAAATGCTTCATGCAATCAGATTGTAACGGGTACAGCAACTCCATTTGTTTATTCTTTTGACAAGGCATACACAGTTAATTTCCCTGATGAAATAAATGATTTAGAGAACGAGGTTAGAAACGAACAGCATGGTGTACCGGAATATAACCTTGCAGGACAAAAGGTAACAAATGATTATAAGGGTATTATAATCAGTTCAAATAAGAAAGAATTGAAATAAGATAACTTTTATAAGTAGGTAATTTATAATAAATTATAAAAAGAAGGACAAATCTTTTGGTTTGTCCTTTTTTTTTACTAACTTTGTGCATTAAACATTGAAGTATTGAAAACATTATGAGTTATAGTAGTAGAAATTTAATGGGTTTTATGTCGCTTACGCAAGATATTGCGATGGACCTTGGCACGGCAAATACTATTATCATCTGTAATGATAAGATTGTTGTGGATGAACCATCAGTTGTGGCGCTTGATAGGCATTCAAAGAAAATGATTGCTGTTGGTAAAAAAGCGAAGATGATGTATGAAAAAACTCACGAAAACATACGTACTTCACGGCCGTTGCGTGATGGTGTAATTGCAGATTTTAATGCCTGTGAACAGATGATGCGTGGTATGATCAGGATGATGCAACCCACTCACCATCTTTTTACACCTTCATTACGAATGGTGATAGGTGTACCTTCAGGTTCAACTGAGGTAGAACTACGTGCTGTAAGAGACAGTGCAGAGCATTGTGGTGGGCGTGACGTTTATTTGGTGTTTGAACCAATGGCAGCTGCGATAGGTATTGGATTAGACGTAGAAGCACCAGAAGGAAATATGGTGGTTGATATAGGTGGTGGTACTACAGAAATTGCAGTGATTTCACTTGGTGGCTTGGTTGCAAACCACTCAATCCGTGTCGCTGGTGATGACCTTACTTCAGATATACAAGAATATATGGCACGTCAGCATAATGTGAAAGTGTCTGAAAGAATGGCAGAACGTGTCAAAATCAACGTTGGAAGTGCGCTTGCTAACCTTAACAATCCTCCAGAGGACTATGTGGTGTATGGACCAAATCGTATAACAGCATTGCCAATGGAGATACCTGTTAATTACAAAGAAATCGCTCATTGTATAGATAAGTCCGTAGCAAAGATTGAAGTTGCTGTACTGAATGCCCTAGAAAATACTCCGCCTGAAATATATGCAGATATCGTAAAAAATGGTATTTGGTTGACTGGTGGTGGCGCACTTTTGAGAGGATTAGATCAGCGTCTGTCAGAAAAGATAAAAATACCATTCCATATAGCAGAGGATCCTCTACACAGTGTTGCTAAAGGCACAGGTATTGCTTTGAAGAATGTACATAACTATACATTCTTGATGCGATAA
>R20__coassemble_1899_pt1 | contig 10375 bp, 6 predicted proteins | sample R20__metabat2_high_PE_015 | metagenome-assembled genome bin R20 | reverse complement strand
CAACATATACTTAACATATACTTAACATATACTTAACGTATACTTAACGTATACTTAACGTTACCTCAATGCTAGTCATTGGATATTGTTTTATCTATTTTCAAGTAGATATATAGCATCTATAGATAGTTATGGAGACTGCACTGTGCCTAATATAAGATTATCATGTATTTATGCTAAAAGTAAAGAGTACAGAATATGGGATAATGGTCACTGAGTGTGATGGATTTGTCGATGGTCGCTTTGAATGGATGAAAGGTGTCGGAGACGAGAATATTATCTATTCTGAAATACATTCCTGAACGATGATAAGAGAGTCCTGGTCCGTTACCTGAGATTGTGTAAGCATCGTTCAGATGATTGGTTAAACGTTGGTGTACATATGAAAGGGAACAATCATTGAAATCGCCACAGGCGATAATGTACTTTGTCGTACAATGTGCAATGTAGTCATCAATCATATCTGCCTGTATAGCACGAATTTGATTGGCTTTTACTAATTTCTTTTCAAGATGACTAAAATTTTTCTTTATACTCTTGGCATGTTGCTGTCGTGACAAATTGTGAAATATATCCTTATATTTTTGCTTGTCATTATTTGTCAGTTTATATGATTCAAGGTGATTGTTGAGAAGAGTAAGCGTATCACCATTCAGTAGTATTTTACTTATGAAGCATTGATTTGAGTAATCGGAGATTTTTATACTCAGAGTATCAACAACGGGTAGGCGTGATGCTACACATATAGAAGTACTACTCTTCACTACTTTATAAACATAATCATATTTAGTTTTTAAAAGGCTGATAAGTTTAGTCTTGTCGTAATACTTTGCTTCTTGAAGACAGATTATATCGGCATCACTATTCAAGATATATTGCATTGCTTCATTATCTTTCAAATCTTCTTTGTGATGTATAAAGTCAAAGTACATGACGTTGTAAGAAAGTATTTTTATATGGTTTTGTTTGTTAGGGGGTGTTTGAAAGATATTTATCGGACAATAAGTGCGGATTTGTGGAGTGCAACATAAAATCGCAAATAGAGAGATAAGTATATATTTCTTATTGATGAATACCCATATCATCACGAAACATATATTAGCAATTAAAGGTATGGGAAAGAGTAGCCCTAACCAAGACCAATTCGGAAAATGAATAGGATTGAGATATATGGAATAGGCGCATGCTAATTGTGCTATAGAGCACATGATATTAACTACAAGCAATATCCCCTGTATTATATTCAGACTTCTTCTTTTCGTCTTCTGTCGCCCCATTTGTAGTTATTACGTGATAATTTTGTATTGTTGAATTCCTTTTTTTCTCGACTTTTGAGTTCTTTATTTGCTTTAAAGTGTTTGTTCTGTTCACGCTCTTGTGCGGTCTTAATATCAAGTCCTTCACGTCGTCTGTCGCTAAGTTTACCTTCAAACACCTGGTATTTTCTTAGTTCACAAGCCAATGGTCCGTTATAGAGCGCGATACGTGTGGATGGACGAAATCCTATTTGCGCAAAGCATTCTTCATGATAGCTGAGTATCCAAGCATCTCCGCCCACGAATCGTTGCTTGAGTACGGTGCCGATATCTTTATAGAGTGATAGTATGTTTTCACTCGTAATGCGTTCACCATATGGTGGGTTAGTAATGATGATTGATGGTTGTTTTGGTGATTGAAAGTCTCTCACATCTCTTTGTTTTATAGTTACTATATCATTGACAGAGGCGTTTTTTACATTTTCTTGTGCTATATCTACTGCATAATGATTGATGTCATAACCATAGATGTGGTGTTTAAATTCCTTCTCTGCGGAATCGTCATTATATATATCTTCCAGGAGAGTCGAGTCAAAGTCTTTCCAGTGTTCAAATGCAAATTCCTTGCGAAATAGTCCGGGATATATGTTTTTAGCAATGAGCGCTGCTTCAATAGCGATAGTACCTGAGCCACACATAGGATCAATGAAGTCTGTATCAGCATTCCATCCAGAGAGCATCACTATACCTGCTGCAAGTACTTCGTTGAGTGGTGCCGCAACGTTATGTGTCTTGTATCCCCGGTGATGAAGACTCTCGCCACTACTATCCAACGATATAGTAACATCGCATTCTGATATATGAAGATTGATGCGTAGATCGGGATTAGTCATTCTGATATTTGGTCTTTTACCTGTCTGTTCGGTGAAGTAATCGCAGATAGCATCCTTCACTCTATATGCGGCAAATTTGGAATGTCTGAATTCAGTAGAAAAGACCACGTCATCAACGATAAATGTCCAATCGTTATCCATATACTTCTCCCATGGTAATCGCTTTACTGCTTCATATATATCATCTGCGTTTCTTGCATGAAAGGTGGCAATTGGTTTTAATATTCTGACAGCTGTGCGAAGGCAGAAGTTAGCCTTATACATCAGTTTTTTATCCCCTTTAAACGTAACCATTCGATTTCCAATGGTTATCTGCTCGGCTCCTAATTGTGTCAATTCTCCTGCCAGTATCTCCTCCAGTCCAGCAAATGTCTTTGCAATCAATTTCATATTTGTAGTGCTTCTTTTATTTTTGTTTGAGTTTCTTTATATAATGATTCTTGTGGGTTGAGTTCTATCGCTTTCTCTAAGTCGTCTAAGCATTGTTGATACATTCTCGACTTAAACTCAAGTACAGCTCTATTATAGTAGAATTCATCTGTTACTTTTTGTTCTTCAAGATAAATATAAGTGTTGTAGTCTTTCACTGCATCTCGAAATCTGCCCACTTGTTCGTAGAGTTGTGCGCGTCGCATAACATACCGTGATGCTTGTTTAGGTAATGGTTGTAACATAAGTGCCAATGCACTGTCAAGTTCTATGATGGCGTTTTCAAATTCTCCTAATGCTGTCAGTGTATTGGCTCGTAGGAATTTATAATCTGTTTTTTTAGGATATACGGCAATAGCTTTATCTATATAGTCCTTTACAAGCGAAAATGTCCAAGTGTTAAATGTTGGCAATGGTTGGTAAATCAGTTTAGAATAGATCGCATCAGCTACTTCTGCATAAGCTACCCCCTTATCGTTGCTTTTATCAATGAATAAATGCAAGTCGCTATCTGCTTCTTCATAGTGTTGTTGTTCGATATTACCTCTGGCTCTTCGTATATATCCTTCTGCATTTTCTGGATATTTATTCACAAAATCATTTATCAGCAACATGTATTCATCGTCATTCATGGTATTTGATCTCATATACAAAAACACTAGTGCTTCTTCCATAGTATCAGGCAATGCCTTTGCGATATGTATATTATTTAGAGCATATGTAATTGATTTGCTCCCAATAGCTTTTATTTGAAGTTCATTTATGATTTGTGAACCAACAGCGTATCCGTAACCTTCAATCGATGGCTGTATTATACCCACAAGCAATCCGTCTTCATTTAGTAACGGTGAACCTATGAGATTGTGCGTAAGTGTGTCTGCTAAAGTATAATATAAACCGCCATCACTTAGTGTAGAAATGTCTGTGATGGTTGTCGTGGGATAGTTTTTTTGCGAGGTATTAGAATACGACGGTGTAATCACTTTTGTCCCTATTGAAGTATTGTTAAGTAGATGCAAAGGTGTGACTTTGCGCATTTCTGTTTGAAATTTAACCAACGAATAAGCGAGATCGGCCCCCATTATACGTGTCACGGCATATGTCTTACCTTTACTATCAGTTACAATGGCTGAATATGCGTCTTTGAACAGTTCGTAATTAGATATGGCAACGCCTGTATCTGTGATAAAAAAAGCTGAGCCATAGTGAAGCGGTTGTTGATCCTTATCATAAGTAGTAAGGGACACCATATTCTTTCGTACAATCTTTTTAACCCAGCCTTGTGCGTGTAGACATGCGGTTGGTACAAATACTAAAAATAAAACGAGAAACGGGAGTATTTTATTTTTCATTGTTATATCATTATTTATTGCTTGATACTTTTAGTAAATGAGCATCTAAAAAATTTTCTATCCTTGTGAATAAGTGTAGTCGTGTATTCCCGCCAAAGATACTATGGTTTCTATTCACATAAAATTGACTCTCAAACTGAATTCCTTCTTGCACCAAGGCTTCTGTGTATTCTGCCATTTGTTGAAAATGTACGTTGTCGTCTGCAAAACCATGAATAAGCAGTAAATCTCCGTGGAGATTTTTTACCTTATTGATGGCACTTATGTCGTATCCTTCTTTGTTTTGTGAAGGCAATCCCATATATCGTTCCGTATATACAGAATCATAATAACGATTAGATGTGACTGGGGCAACTGCCACCCCGCAACGGAATACAGGTGTACCTTGGCTCATCGACATCAGCGTACATCCACCTCCAAAACTCCATCCCCATATAGCTATGCGGTCTTTATCAATATATGGCAACGAAGCAAAGTATTGTGCTGCACTTACTTGATCATCAGCCTCTTTTTCATAGAGTCTGCCGTATGTGCATTTCTTCCACGACGAACCACGCCCACCTGTGCCTCTGCCATCAACACATACTACAATATAACCTTTCTCAGCTAAACGATGTTCCCAGATCAATCCATCAAAGAATCCATTATTCCAACTATTGTGAACCTCTTGGCTTCCTGGACCACTATATTGATACATCAAAACTGGATATTTTTGTTTTTTATCAAATTGCTTGGGATAAACCATCCAACCATTCATTGTGATACCATTACTGGTAGTGAAAGTGACAAGTTCAGCTTTCCCAAATTGTTTATAAATGCTCTTAAGTTCTGAATTATCTACTAATACCTCCGTACTACCATCTGATTTATGTAAAGTGAATACCGAAGGTGTCGTGATGGAAGAGTACTCATCTACCCACACAGAATGGTTTGGACCAAAGGTAACTTTATGAAAACCCTTGCCTTTTGTAAGGCAGGTTTTCTTACCGCCCAACGTGATGGAGTAAACATACTGCTCTAATGGGCTTCCTTCATTGGAAGCATAGTAGAACATATTACCCTCCCTTCCTAAATAATTTGTCACTTCCCAATTACCTTTTGTTAACTGCTTTATTTGTCTGCCATTCATGTCATAAAGATAAAGATGGTTCCATCCATCTTTATCTTCTTCCAAGACAAATTGATTGTTGGTGAAATCGATGTTATTATAAAGGTTCGTGTCAAAGTATTTATCCGCATATGCTTCATAACAAAGATGTGAAGTGCCATCTTGTGGATTAACTAAATAAATGGAAAAATGATTTTGCAGACGATTTAACGTCATCACAGCAAGCTGGCCTGCATCGTCAGTGAATTTGATTCGTGGTATGTATCCATCAGGATCAAGAGGCACATGCATAGTGGTAGTAATGCCTGTCTTAATATCATAACTCATCACAGAAACAGTGGAATTTATTTCCCCAGCCTTAGGGTATTTATATGCATAATTCCCTGTATATAAAGCATAATCCTTCTTTTCTGGACTCAAACCCTTATACCAAGGGAAGGAGTATGTCTTTACAGCACTCTCATCGAATCTTATCCATGCTATATAACGTCCATCTTTACTAAAATCAAAAGCGCGATTGAATTCAAATTCTTCTTCATATACCCAATCTGGTTTACCATTTATCACATGATTGAATTTGCCGTCGCATGTTATTTGAATTGTATTGCCTTCTTTTTCATCCAGCAAATAGATATTATTTTCTTTCACATAAGCCAACATACTCTTGTCAGGAGAAACAAGTGGACATTCTGCGTCTTTAATTTGCCACTTACCCTTCCATGTATAGTTAGAAAGGGCAGAACGCCTGTATATGGGTCTTATATTACTTGCTACTAGTTCATCTGTTGCAATGTTCTTCCCCACAATTGCATCTATATTGTGTGGTGTTTGTGGATAATATCTGTAATTTACAACATCCTCTAAGTTGATGTCTTGTGCAACACTTAGTTGTGAGAGTGTCACAACCATAAAAATTAACAAACAATTTTTTTTCATTATATTGACAGATAGTTGTTTCGTTTGTAAAGTTACGATTTTTTTTATATATATGCAAAAAAAAGGCAGCGCATGGCTGCCTTTTCTTTTTTATATTATAACATTATTTATTAAGTATCTTCTTTCCCTTCTTAATAATGATACCCTTATAATCATTATCTACACGTTGTCCGGCAAGATTAAACTTCACCATCTCTATTCTCTCGTTTCTTGAATTGCCTCTTTCTTCTATACTTGTTGGTATGTCTTCTGCGTCATTGACCGCATCCACAACTTCTGAAAGATCATAAGCACCAGCATAAAGAACTCGGAATTGGTTTCCTTCATCAAGATATGTCCAGCCATCAATAACCAAAGAACCTTCACCGTTAATATTGAAGTAGTTTTCATCCATTGTGAAATAGATTGGCCATGATGTATTACCACTCTCGTTTACTCCTATCATATCTTGAGGTTCTGCTGTCACTGCTGCATCTGCACTGATAAACGAACCTGCTCCAATGTTATAAATGTATTTGTTGCCCTTATCAGAAGTGATGATAGCCCACTGCCCATCCTCTGCATCATACTCTTCTGACGTAGCATTGTAGTTTTCGTCTGTTAGGTTATAATGGAGTGTACCACGCTGAGTGGTCAGAGTATAAACTGAGTTATTGTTCAGTCCGGCTGAAGAAGCGAGATAATAAGTGACATTGATGTCTGTTCCACTTACTACTACTGCGTCATAATAATTTTCAATTTCAGTAACTGTAATATCGTTTATAGTAAGAGGCATGTGTTGTAATGTCTCACCATTTATGTATGGAGTTCCTTCGATTGTAACTGTTGCCTCACTTGTTGGATCACCAACTATATTGATTGTGTATTCAACTAATTCAGATTCACCTATTGTGACAGGATAGAGTGCCCATACGTTGTTTGCACCTGAAGACACGATGCCTGAGTCCCAGAATGCAAGTGTATTACCTGCACCATTGTTATCAAGAATATTTTCGTAACTTGTGCCATTAGTAGTCTTGTTAATTGCATAGTGACCTGTCCAACCACTTGTTGACTGTGTAGCACTGTAAATCAGGTAGTTACCTGGAGTAGTAGATGATACTGGAGTAGTACCTACATAGCGTCCTGTACCGAATTGGATGTAATAAGCATTTTCATATTCGTTTGACTGAACTAAACGAACTAGATATTGCTGTACATCTGCTGCTTTGTCATAAAGAGATACATCTGTGCCTACTGCTGAACGTTTTAAAGTCGCACCTTCACCTGTGTCATAAACTGGAGTCTCACCATTACGATTTTGTTTCCAAAGATACCATTGATCAGTACTTGGAGTAAGTCCTTCTGTCAACTCTGTATCGATTGTTTTCACAACAAGATCACCCCATTGTGCCGTAGGATCTAAAGTGTAGTCATAGTCATAAGAATAAACTACGTTGATCATTGTACCAGAGATTGTGACTGTAGCCTTGCGGTCAGCTACTACTTCTGGAGTCACATCTTCTTCTGTGAGAGGAGAAGACTTCACGGTTGCACCATCTGCATATTGTTCACCATTAATAGTAACATATGTGCCACTACCTGACACGCCACTAATACGAACAGTATAATCAATCTTTGTGTTTGATGTGATATCATTGATTGCATTGGTGACAGCATCAATATCCGATTGCTCAATAGGAGTTCCGTTGTCGATTTTTGTTTGAAGAGCATCGATCGCGTCACGAAGTGCTGTTGAATAACTCTCATCTACGTCATAGAGAGGCTCGTCTGTTCCTGGATAAAGTTGGAACTCAGCACTGTGGAAATAAATTCTGTAAGTTGGAGCCGTTTCTGTAACCACAAACTTATAGTAAGTGTAAGGAGTTTCACTTAATTGGAAAAGCAATTCTCCAGATGCACCGCTTGCATTATTTGGCAGAGTAACTGTATTTAACAAGTCGCTGTAAGTAGAACCACCGTCATTACTTCCGTAAACTTCCATAGTCTTAATATGGTCATTGACTGCTACGCGGTTTGTATATTTCAAGTAGAACACTGTGTAAGTATTACCAGGAAGACTCACTTGGAAATCATGTGGAGAATACGCTTCGTAACCACTATGCCAACTTGAGTGGAAATAAGTACCTGAATTTTCATCTATCAAAGCACCCATGTTTGTACCCTCTTCAGAGTCAGGGCAATTACTTGAGAGTTGGTCTGCAGAAGTAATCAGTTTTTCATCACTTAACTGACGTGGCGATCTTTGTGTCTTACTATAGATTTCTTCTCCTTCCGCTATCTTTGCTTCTGCATCACCAGTAAGTGGATCTTTTTCCACTACTTCATATAGCTTCCAAACGGACCAACCACCTTTACCAACAGCTAATTTAAGTGCAGATGCTTGTGATTGAGAATTTAGATAGTATGAATTGCCATTTACAAATCGTACTAACTCGTCACCATCTTGAATGAGAAGTGTTTCGTCTGTTTGGATGTAGCTATCTCCAGTACCACCACCATAAGTCAAGGTTGGAATGGTCCATTCTGATTCTGTACCAACTGCGAGGGCGTCTCCAGAATAACCAATATAAACACCACCTGTTACGGATTGAATTTTATAAGTGCCTTCACTTGTCTTAATGAGATTGAAATGATAGGTTGAATCTAATGCAGCAACAGAGGCTCCTTGTGCCCAAGAGACAGCACCAACAAGACCATTATTATAACCCAAGAAATAACCTAGATTGGTACTTGGACTTGCAATAAGAACTCTTTTTGTTGTCTCGTTTTCCATACCTTGTACATCAGCATTGGAAAGTGAACTTGCACCATAATACTGTGCCCATGCGCCTGTCGTCATCAAGGCTACAAGAGCAAGAAGTAAAATGTCTAATTTTTTCATACTTAAGTTTGGTTTTATAGGTTAAACTTTTTCAAATTACATACTTGTAATGTATTCATCATCGCAAATTTACAAAAAAAAATCAACTGAGCCAAATTTTTTTGTCCATATTTTTAAAAGTTTTTGTATATTTGCAATTGATACTTAAATTTGTTGAGCGTAAATTCATCATACAGACGTTAAAATGAAAATTAGGAATATTGACTTAGGGTATCAACCTGTCATGTTAGCTCCTATGGAGGACGTGACTGATCAAGCATTTCGTTTGCTCTGCAAGGAAATGGGGGCATGTATGGTTTATTCAGAATTTGTAAGCGCAGATGCCCTGATAAGAGGAGTCAATCGTAGTCTACAAAAAATACGTATAGCAGACGGGGAACGTCCTGCTGCTGTGCAAATTTATGGACGAGATGTTGATAGTATGGTGGAAGCAGCCAAGTTGGTGGAAGCAGAAACACATCCCGACGTGATTGACATTAACTGGGGATGTCCCGTAAAGAAGGTGGCACGCAAGGGTTGTGGAGCTGGCATGTTGCAAAATATACCTCTTTTACTTGATATAACAAGTGCTGTTGTAAAAGCAGTCAAACTACCTGTGACGGTCAAAACCAGATTGGGATGGGATGCTAATTCTAAAATAATTGTAGAATTGGCTGAACAACTACAAGATTGTGGAATAGAGTGTCTAAGTATTCATGGTAGGACTCGTAGTCAGATGTACACGGGAGATGCTGATTGGACACTTATCGGTAAAGTAAAAAACAATCCTAGAATGAATATACCAATCGTGGGCAATGGAGATATAGACTCCAGAGAAAAAGCCAAGGATTATTTTGAACAATATGGTGTGGATGGCATCATGATAGGAAGAGCTGCATTAGGACAACCTTGGATTTTTAGAGATATCACTTCGGAGGCAAATATACTTTCTGTTTCAGAAAAAATGGATATCCTTCGCCGACTGATTCTTGAAAGTGTGGCATGCTCACCAAATGGTGAGTTGGGCGGTATCCTACACGTCAGACGTCATCTAGCTGCATCGCCACTTTTTAAAGGTATTCCTAATTTTAGACAAACACGTATCTGTATGCTTCGTGCTACAACAACTAACGAATTATTTTCTATTTTAGATGAAATTTCCTGCTTATTACTTGCCACCAATCAGTTGGTTTGATAAATATATCTCTGACGCAAAGGCTTCAATTGATTTGGACGAGCATTACACAAAGCAATCGCTTCGTAATCATTGTTTTATTGATTCATCACAAGGTGCAATAAAACTGACTGTACCTGTCAGTATGTCTAATTCTACTCATCTCACAAAAGACGTTAGAATCAGTGAACACGGCGATTGGCGACACAAACATTGGCACGCCATTCAAACAACTTATTATAATAGTCCATTTTTTGAATTTTTACAGGATGATTTCTTGCCTTTTTATGAGAAAAAATATGAATTTTTGGTTGATTTTAATATTGATTTAATCAATAAGTGTCTAGAACTGATATATATGGGG
>R20__coassemble_1875_pt1 | contig 10495 bp, 8 predicted proteins | sample R20__metabat2_high_PE_015 | metagenome-assembled genome bin R20 | reverse complement strand
GAAGTGAGAGGAGTGAGAGAAGTGAGAGAAGTGAGAGAAGTGAGAGAAGTGAGAGAAGTGAGTTGAGAGAACAAGCGAAGGCTAATGCAAATGCTAAAATCAGTGGGCGATTTGGTAAGAAAGGCACAGGCAGTGGCAACACACAAGGCGACGAAGTCAAAGGCTCTCCCGACGGCAACTCCAACATAGGTGCTACGAGTGGAGTCGGAGGCAATGGCGAGTCAGGTGTGAGTGCACAAGTAGGTACACGCGTAGTGCAGTTCCTCTCAAAACCCACCTATGCCGACCAGACGAAAGAAGGCACAGTAGTCGTAGCCATCAAAGTCAACAAAGCAGGAAAGGTGACGAATGCAGAAGTGACACACAACCGCACGGGGTCATCCCTACTCGCACAAGAAGCAGTGAAAGCCGCACTCAAGTCCTCGTTCTCTGCAGGCGAGATAGACAACGAAAGTGGCACCATCACCTATCGTTTCAAACAACGATGACTAAGCAGAACATCACATAACGAAAAGAAATATATGAACAAAGTAAAACTATATGTATTTTTAGCAACAGGCTTCGAAGAGTGTGAAGCCCTTGCCACAGTAGATATCTGTCGACGAGTAGGCATCGACACCACCTTGGTTTCCATCCTACCCGGCAAGACCGTAGAGAGTGCCCACGGAGTAAAGATAAAAGCCGACATGCTGATGTCCGACAGCGACTTCTCAGACGCCGACATCATCATGCTTCCAGGAGGAATGCCTGGTGCATCAAACCTCCTTGCCGACGAGCGGTTATGCGACCTGCTACGCCGACACCACTCTTCAGGTAAGATGTTGGCAGCCATCTGTGCTGCTCCGTTCATCTTCGGTAAACTCGGACTACTCAATAACGTACGTGCCACCTGTTACCCAGGCTTTGAGAGCGAACTCCACGGGGCTGTCATATCTAAAAAACTCGTTGAGACAGACGGACAGTTCATCACAGCAAAAGGACCAGGCGCAGCCTTTGAATTAGGGTTTGCCATCGTTCAACACTTCCTTGGCGACGCCGTCTGCGACACTTGCAGAAAAGGAATGATTTGCAATGAATAGAGCCATCATCATCGTAGCAGGAGGCAAAGGCCTTCGCATGGGAGGAGACATCCCCAAACAGTTTCTGCTGCTTCAAGGCAGACCAATCCTCATGCACACCATCGAGCGGTTCCACGACTACGACCCACACATGCAGATCGTCGTTGTCCTCCCCACTGCCCAACAAGACTATTGGGAGGAACTCTGCCGACAGTACTCCTTCGCCATTCCCCACACCATCACCGCAGGTGGAGAACAACGCTTTCATTCTGTGAAGAACGGACTCCTTGCAGTCTCACCAGACTGCGACGTCATTGGCGTACACGATGGTGTACGTCCATTTGTTTCCACAGACACCATACGTCGCTGCTATCAGACGGCAGAGAGTCAAGGCACAGCCATCCCTGTCGTTCCAGTGGTAGACTCCATGCGAAGACTCTGTAAGCCCACGATGTTCTCCCACCACACCTCCACCATTGTTGACCGCGAAGACTACCGTTTAGTACAGACGCCACAAGTCTTCTCTGCACAGTTACTGCGCAACGCCTACGAACAACCATTCACTCCTCGTTTCACTGACGATGCCAGCGTAATAGAAAATCTCGGTTACCCTGTCACACTCGTTGACGGCAACCGAGACAATATAAAAATCACTACCCCCGAAGATTTAATCTCCGCGCTCTAACCTCACAGCGCTAAGCTCTTCAAGTACTTGATTTGGTAATCTACCAATGCGTCAGAGAACACGCCACCATCGGTGTAGATGTTGCGGTCCTGCTGCAGACGTTCAGCAGCCTGAGCTGGCGATGTAGGCAACTGCTGCAGACGGTCGTGCAACTCTTTGTTTTTCTCATCATGAATATTGACACCCAGGTCCACGTACGTACGCTCTGCCACCTCCAGCGCATCCTTCATGCTGAAACCATGACGTGCTGCCTGAGAGAGGGCCGCCATGAGCAGATGCAGTTCTGCCATACCGTCTGATGCTCTCCACTCGAAGGTCTGCTTACCAGCGAACTGACGCATGTGTTGCCAACCCAGCGGCACACGTACCAACGCACTTCTGTTGGAGAACGACCAACAAAGACTGGTAGGTGCTTCCTGATGAGGGACGAGTCTCTGGAACGACTCCCTACTTGGGTTACCCCATGCAGGCAATGACGTGCCTGATACCATGAGTCCTGCGATCGCTTTCTTGCAGTCGTCTGTGAGCGAACCATCCTCGAGAGTCATACAGTTACCCTGTTCACCCACTAACTTCATGTGTACATGCAGACCACTACCAGCCATACCGGCAGTTATCTTTGGAAGGAACGTCACCTCCACCCCGTAGTCATAAGCCAACTGGAACATAATCCACTCAGCGATGACCAGGTTATCTGCAGCCGTCTCTATATCTACTGGCAGGAACTCTATCTCGTTCTGTTCGTACAACTTACCATCCTGCACGAAATTACCCACTTCCGAATGTCCGTATTTGATTTGTCCACCACACTGTGCAATCAACTGCATAGCATCGGTCCTCAGGTCTTCGAACTTACAGAACGGTGCACTCTGATGATATCCCGTTTGTTCAGGTATCTGGTAGAGAGTGTCTTGTGTGTTTGCTTCTATTGGTGACACCACGTAATACTCCAATTCACCCATGGTGTGGAGCGCCATACCTGTGGTTGCCTTGAACACCTCGTTTGCACGGTGTAGTATCTGTCGAGGACTGCTCTCAAATGGTTTGCCGTCACGGTCGTAATAGTCACAGAGGAAGTCCAGCGTATTGACGTCAGCAAAAGGGTTGACGAAGGCTGTATTGATGCGAGGCATGATATAAAGGTCACTCCGTCCTGCCTCTATGAAAGGGAATAGGCTGCTGCCGTCCACTCTCTCTCCTGCGTCGAGTATTTCCTCGAGGTGTTCTTGAGAATTAAGCACGAAGTTAAGAGTTTTCAGTTTATGGTCCCAACCACTATAATGGAAGTTCACACACTCCACCTCATTCTCCACACAGAATCTCACGATGTCCTCACGAGTAAATTCTTCAGGTTTCTTTTTCAGAAACTGCACCACCCTGTTAGGGTTCATAGAAATCTTTTTGTCCATATCTGTATTTATTTATTTATATTTTAGATGTTGCACGAAGTTACGAAAAAAAAAACAATACACAAAAAAAGCCCGCAACTTTTTTCTGTTGCGAGCCTTTTTTTGTTATGATGACAGCACTTATTTGTAAAGTACCTTCTTTCCGTTCACTATGTAAATACCCTTAGGCATCACTGCTACTTTCTGTCCCATGAGGTTATATGTCTCTGAAGTAACAGTTTTCTTCAGTTCTGCCGTTCCTATGCTTGTAGGTTCACTATCAGCATAACGTACAGTGATTGATGTTATGTTCTGTGTTCCAGTAGTAGTGAACACTACCGAGCTATACTCTGCTCCACGAGGTTCCCAAGTGAGTGCGTTGGATGCCTGTGAAACGATAGAGTCAACGTCCGTGCTCAGCAGGCTCACCTTCGTACCAACGACGTCGATACCTACCAATTTCTTTCCTTCAGGGACAGAGACGGTGAATGAGTTTTTCTTATATATTCTCAAGTCGTATGATGCACCGTGCCAGATACGAGGGTCAGTGGTAGCCTCACCCTTATCGAATGAGATTGACACATCGCCCACAGTGAGAGTCTTACCATTGAGGCTTGCACCTGCAGCAGAGTCTGGGAGTTCTATGCCCAAGGCCACGAGAGCAGTTGAGTCATTGAACACGTATGTAGCGATGTCGTAGTCAGCCTTCGTCACCTCTATGTTCAGCACTGTGTCCAGAGTCTCATATTCGAGGATAGCCTCTTGTGTGACCTTAATCTGTGCTGTACCAGCAGCGACACCAGTCACGTTACCCTTCTCATCCACCGTAGCCACCTCAGGAGTGAGCGACTCAAACTGAGGAGTATTGAGTGAGTTGTTTGTAGTTATCTTCTCAGACTCTTCTACGTTCACACCAACAGGTGCAGTCACCTCCGTCTCACGGAAGTTGATGACGATACGCTCCAAGCCATTCGTATTACCATAATAACCGCTAGAACCTGCACCATAGATAATACCCTTTACAGGCCAAGAGATTGCATAACCATCGAATGTACCATCAGAGCAGCTGTTTCCCCATATAGATATTGGAGCAGAACTCTCCAATCCATAAGCTTTAGCCATCACGTCGATACCGAGGTCTTGAGTGTAGATGTTCTTATAAAGCTTAACTGCGTTAGTTTCTGAATCGATGGTAAAATACATATATGCATTTTCATACTGGTAATAATTAGCACCAAATGAAGTCTGACTGCCGTAAGGGTTCTTCAAACGATAGCAACTTGGATAGTAGATGTTACGCTGCACCTCTACGTCATAAACCTCTCCAGTAGAAATATTGAAATAAGCAGGGCCTAATATGTCATCACGATAAGGACGCACACCTACAGTTTCCCAATCAGCATTATTCTCAAGTTGCGATGATGTCATCGTAGTTGCAACGATTGAGTCGTTGCTGTCGTAAGCGTAAGCCACGAAATAGATTACGCCCTGAGTGCCTGTTACGGTTACCGTAGCAGTGTCTGCAGGAGCGAACTGAGTTGGGAACGTCACTGCGATAGATTCTTTGCAAGCCTCTGCGTCATATTCAAATGCATCGAATGCACCAAGACGATAGTAAGCAATGTCCTTACCCGCATCTGCGATGATGAACTTACCCACAGCGTCAGCACCCTCTGGCAAATTCTCTGTGTCATTAATATCAAGGGTGTAAGGAGCACTGAATGTGTAATCCACATAGTCACCAGACATCTTGAAAGTCTCAGGTTTGGAAGAATTGTACCAACCACTACCCTTACCTATATAAGACTTCATAGTGTAGAACGTATTGAGAGTGAACAAACCAGTCTCTGTGTCATAAGAACAAGGATAAGTATCCAGGTATGATTCACTTATCATATAACCAAAGTCACCTATATAGATAGAGTCTTTATAAGTAGGATGATAGTAACCAATGTTCTGCAGTGGCACACGACACTGACCTGTTGTCTCATCATAATTGATTAATAAGTCAATACCCATTCCCCACTTTTCCAGTTTAAACTGTTTAGTAGTAGGAACGCTTGCAGACTCACGTACGTAGATGTTCAAGGTATCATCACCACTAAAGAAAGCTGTGTAAGTATATACACCCTTAGGTTCATCTTGCAGAGCGTATGCTGTCCACTCTGTCCAGTCAGTCACCTCAGCAGTCTTTGGAGTAGCCTGCATCTTCATGTTCTTGTTCTCTGGCAACTGCCTCAACACTGCGAACTCGTTAACACACACACCGACGTTTTCATTGCCATTACCAGAATAGACCAATTTCTGAACGTCGTCATTGTTGCCGATAGCGAAAGCCAAACCTGCTGCTACAACAACCAACATCATAATTGAGAAAAATTTTTTCATAAGCATTTTTAATTTAAAAAAACAATAAAATACGAACTTTTTTGTCAAATTTCTTGCAAAGTTACTATTTTTTTTTACACTTTACAATATATTTTATCATTTTTTTTAAAATTTTTCTTCAATTTTACAGCTTTTACCCAACAAAATGTCACGATATTAAGTAACTACTCATATCTGATTGCTTCAATAGGGTCCATTGAAGCTGCTTTCTTTGCAGGGAAATAGCCGAAGCCGACACCTATCACGGTGCAGACGGCAAAGCTCACGAACACGCTCCATGCAGGTATGGATGCTGGTAGGTTGAAGAGTCCGCACGCCAATGTCCCGAGCCACCCGACAAACACCCCGAGTATGCCTCCTGTGATGGCGATAAGTACCGATTCAATCAAGAACTGATTACTTATGTCCCTACCTCTGGCTCCTACAGACATTCGCAGACCTATCTCTTTCGTTCGTTCCGTCACCGACACCAGCATTATGTTCATGATGCCAATACCCGCGACTAACAACGAGAACCCTGCAGCGACGACAAGGATTATGGTAACGGTGTCCATCGTGCTAGACATGGTCTCCATCATCTCTGCCTGTGAGCGTATTTGGAAGTCATCGCTGTCCCCGCTGTCGTCTTTTATCTTATGAGTTGTGCGCAGTATGTGTTCCAGTTCTTCAATGGCTTGGTCACTGAGTTCCTCGCTGATGGCAGAACATTGAATGCTGCTGTAATAAGTCTGCGCATTTATTCTCTTCATCACGGTAGTGTATGGCACAATCATCAGGTTATCCTGGTCCATGCCGAAGGAGTTGTACCCCTTACTCTTCAGCACCCCAACGACACGGAACGGTATTGACTTAAACCTGACCGTCTTACCCACAGGGTCTGAGTCTTCTCCGAAGAGTTCGTCTTGCACGGTCTTACCTATGACGCACACCTTAGCGCTCTTTCTTATGTCTTCATCCGTGAAACACTCTCCATTCACCACCTCCCACTGTTTGATATCAAGATATTCAGTACTCTCCCCATATATGCTTGTAGAAGTGTTGTTATTACCATAGATACACTGTCCTGAGGCAGTGACTTCTGGCGACACATACGTCACGAATTTCTTTTGTTCCATGATGGCCTCATAGTCCTCTTTCTTTAATGTCTGCATTGCAGACGGGTCGAGACGCACACCTCCACGCATGTCGGCACCAGGATGGATGCTGATGATATTAGTACCCATCTGAGATATGTTCTGTCGTATGCTATCCTTCGACCCTTGCCCTATTGCCATCATGATGATCACGGCAGCCACGCCGATGATTATTCCCAATGTAGAGAGGAACGAACGAAATGCATTGCTCACGATAGCCGTCAATGCCACTTTGAAAAGATTTATTATGCTCATCAGTCGTCGTTGTTTATTGGCAACAGTGCTAACGCCTCTGCTGCTGATTCTATATTTTGATTCTGTACGTCCTCACGTATCTTCCCATCGCGCAACAATATGTTCCTACTACTATAACGTGCGATATCTGGATTGTGAGTGACGAAGATGATGGTACGTCCTTCTGCGTGCAACTTCTGGAAGAGCACCAGCATCTCGAATGATGTCCTTGTGTCGAGGTTTCCCGTTGCTTCATCGGCAAGTATCACTGCGGGGTTGTTCACCAGTGCCCTGGCTATTGCCACACGTTGCATCTGTCCACCCGACATCTGATTGCTCTTATGCTCTAACCTATCCCCCAATCCCACTGCCATCAATGCATCGACAGCAGCCTTACGTCGTTGCTTGGCCGTGTAGGTCTTGTTGTACATCAGCGGCAGTTCTACATTCTCCACGGCAGTAGTCTTTGCCAGCAGGTTATAGTTCTGAAACACGAATCCTATCTTACGGTTTCTGAGTTGTGCCCGTTGGTTTTTCGACATCTTACGTACGGAGATGCCGTCCAGATAGTACTCTCCACTTGTGGGTGTATCCAGACAACCGAGTTGGTTGAGCAGCGTACTCTTTCCCGATCCAGAGGTCCCCATGATTGTCACGAACTCGCCTTCGCGGATGCTGAATGAGATACCTCTCAAGGCATGAACCACTTCGTTTCCCACCTTGAAGTCACGTCTGACATTTTCTAATTCTATGACAACTCTATTTTCCATTTTTCTTTGCTCCTGGAGGTGATGGCATAAACGGGTTGGAAGTACTTTCACCATTTTCTGCGTCACCACTTATTTGCGACACATCAAATTCTGTTATGACCTCTGTACCCTCCTTCACGCCACTGATTATCTCTGTTATCGTTCCGTTTGTTTCGCCAATGGTTACAGCATGAGCCTTGAACACATTACCTTCTTTTGTCCACACCTTCGTCTCACCCTTGCAGTCCTCCATGCTTTGCTCTGGTGTCATGATAGCATCGTTAGGTGTAAATCTCAGAGCTTTGTTTGGTACTGTAAGTACGCCCTTCTTCTCCATCGTGAAGATGGTCACGTTGGCTGTAAGTCCTGGTTTCAGTTTCAGTTCGTCATTAGGAGCAGCAATCACCACCTCATACGTCACCACATTACTCTCTGTCGTTGCTTGCTGCCGCACTTGTGTGACTGTGCCTTCGAACGAATCATCAGGAAAAGCATCGACGGTGAAGGTCACCCTCTGTCCCTCCTGCACTCCACCTATGTCGGCCTCGTCGATATCTGCTATGACACGCATGTCCGTCAGGTCTTGTGCGATGATGAAGAGCGTAGGTGTCGTCATAGCACTGGCCACTGTCTGTCCTTCTTCCACTTCCTTACTCAGCACCACCCCATCTATTGGAGCCGTGATAGTGGCATACCCTAAATTAGTCTGTGCCTTCTGCACGTTCTGTTGCTGTACGTCAATCTGTCGATGTGCTTGTTCTGATGAGAGTCGAGCATTCTCATAGTTCATCTTCGCACTCTCATATTCGTTTGCGCTCACCAATCCTTTGTTATACAAGGTCTGATAACGCTGGAAATTAGCCTTCTGATAACTCAGCGTAGCCAGCGTGCTTTGATAATTACTCTCTGCCGAAGCGAGGTTACTCTTTGCAGACTCCAACTCACTCAAGAGGTTTGTCTTGTCCAGTTCTGCTATCACGTCGCCCTTGTGTACCACACTGTTGTAATCAACATAAATCCTATTGATGATACCACTCACTTGCGTACCTACCTCTACCTTCGTCACTGGTTCAATGGTTCCAGTAGCAGTGATGCTGGTTGTCACATCCTGCACTTCTATCTTTGCTGTTTTGTAAACCACGTTTTGTCTTTCCGCACATGAGGAAAGCAACATTGTTGTCATCGTTGCTACGGCAACCACCGTACATATATTTTTTCTTTTCATAACTCTAATGATTTTCCTTGATAAAAATTAAGCATTGCCACATTATATAGTGTTCTGTATTTTGCCTCCAGATACTGTTGTTCGGCTTGAATCAGATTAGTCTTACCGTTGTTCAGTTCCACGATATTCACGAGTCCCAGTTGGAACTTCTCCGACAGCAACCGATAACTCTCCCTATTGCTTTTCACACTGGTCTCCGAATAGATGTACTGTTGCTGACAATTGGTAGCATCAAGCCAGTAGTTCTCTATCTTCTTATACAAGTCCTTCTCTGCCTGTTGAAGCGAGAGCTGACTGTTAGCGTGTTGCAACTTAGCTTTTGCCACTGCGGTTTTGTTCTGTCGTTGGTCAAAGATAGGCACCGACACAGACATCCCCAACGAATTACTTAAGTTAGTCTTCAACTGTGTTCCCACGGCGTCACTCATTCCGCTGGCATTGCTGGTGTTGATTCCCGCATTCAGGCTGACCTGCGGCATATACCCCGCCTTAGCTATGTCTATACCCAGTTCATTAGACTTAACGTTGAGTCGCCCACTTTGTATCTCTGGCCTCAACCGAACAGCAGCGTTGTACACATCCTCTTTCTGCGGGATAGCTGCCAACACCCTATCGTCTGCCACCCCACCTGCTACGACATCGAAATCATCACTACCAGTAATCTCCAGTAGTTGTTTCAACTGAAACTTATAATTGTCTAACTGTGTTCGCGATGTGACCAAGCTATAATTATCTTGCGCCATCTGCGACTCGAGTTGCACGAAATCCGACTTCGATATGCTCCCCACGTTGTACATCTCCTTACCCCTATCATAAGCGACCTTCGAAGAATGCAGCACAGTCTCATTCACGTTTACAGCCTCCCTCTGGAACAATATCTCCACATACAGCAATGCTATCTGTTCGATGATATTATTCTCCTGCTCATTAGTGTTTAGTTCACTGATTTGCGTCTGCAGTTTATTCTGCTCCACGGTCTTAGTGTTTTTCCCCCCGTTCCACACAGTCATATTAGCACTCACACCATACGTACCATTATAGTTCATAGAAGACGTAGTACTCGTCAGCGTACCACTCGCCAGGTTCACTGTCGATTGGCTCCACGGACGCCACGACACATTCTGGTTTGTACTCGCCGACAATGATGGCAATAACGCAGCCTTACTCTGCTGCAGACTCTCACGACTTTCCTCCGCGCTGATGCGTGATTGCTTCAGTTGGATATTATTTTCCAACGCATAGTCCACACACTGCTGTAGAGTCATAGTCTGAGCCGACACCTTATTTATAGAAAAAACAAGGCAAAGAAAGAAAATTAATTTTTTCATGTTGCAAATGTACATTTTTTTTATGTAAGCACAAACGTTTTACAAATACAATATGTTATTTTTAAGATTAATTAAGAAATTTGGCCTCCCCAACTAAGATTTTGTTTGAGAAGTTTGAGAGGTTTGAGAGGTAAAAGTCAAAAAGTCAAAAAGTCAAAAAGTCAAAAAGTCAAAAAAAAAGGCACGTCGTTCAACGTGCCTTAATTTGTTTTAGTCTTCCAACTTCTCTCACTTCTCTCACTCCTCTCACTCCTCTCACTCCTCTCACTTCTCTCTCGTCTAAAGCCCCCTCTATGGGAGGGGGTTG
>R20__coassemble_1780_pt1 | contig 10911 bp, 9 predicted proteins | sample R20__metabat2_high_PE_015 | metagenome-assembled genome bin R20 | reverse complement strand
AAATAAAAAGGAAAGCAGTTCGATAATGAAGGTGTTGGATAACTCGTTCAAAAAACAGTGGGACAGACCATTGTTTAGTGATTATAATTCTTCAGTCAATTATACCTATGGCGAGGTGTATGAGAGAATTGTTAAGATACATTTGTTCTTGCGTGAGTGTGGAATAAAACCTGGTGATAAGGTGGCTCTGTGTGATAAGAATAGTTCTAACTGGGGAATAATATATCTGGGATTGTTTACTTATAAGGCAGTGATAGTTCCGTTGCTTGCTGATTTCAACGTGGAGCAGATAGTGAACTTAGTAGAGCACTCTGAGTCGAAATTGTTGTTCACAAACAGAACTATCTATGACAAAACTCCTGAACTACATAAGATGGCTGTGGACGTGAAGACATTACATCCGTTTGATGTGGATGAGGCGTCTGAACTGTCTGGTGTGTTTAATCGTCTGGATGATGTGTATGAAAGGGAATTTCCAAACGGGGTGAGGAAACATGATGTGCAGTTTGATGAAGAAGAACCTGAGGACTTGTCGGTGATTTCTTACACGTCGGGTTCTACGGGTAATCCGAAGGGTGTGATGCTTTCTTACAGGGCAATGACTACCAACAATACTTATGGTAGGAGTGAATTGCCTCTAAAACCGAATTCATCATGTCTGTCGCTCTTGCCTCTTGCTCACATGTTTGGTATGGCCTTTGATTTTATTTATCCCATCACATTGGGTTGTCATATTCATTTCCTCACACGCATGCCAAGCCCAAATATCGTATTGAAGGCATTTGCTGAGATACGTCCGGTGCTGATCATATCGGTGCCGTTGATTATTGAGAAAATTATTCAGGGACGTGTGATGCCGATGCTTCAGACGCGTAAGATGCGTCTGCTCATGAAGATTCCAGGAGTGAGGGATATAATCTATAGTCAGATAAAGAAGAAGATAGGTGCTGCCTTCGGTGGTAAGTTCTACGAGGTGATATTGGGTGGTGCTGGTGTGAACAGTGACGTGGAGACGTTGCTCAATAAAATACGTTTTCCTTACACCATCGGTTATGGTATGACGGAGTGTGCACCGCTTATTTGTTATTCTGATTGGCGTACGTTTGTGAAGGGGTCTTGTGGACGAGCCATCGATGGTGTGGAGATTGACATCCTCAGTGATGACCCTGAGAATGTGCCAGGCGAGATTGTGTGCAGGGGTCCTGTGCTGATGTCGGGATATTATAAAAATCCAGAGGCAACGGAGGAGGCTATCGATAAGGAGGGGTGGTTGCATACTGGCGACCTCGGAACGATTGACCGTAAAGGTAACCTCTTCATTCGTGGTAGGAAGAAAAATATGTTGCTGGGTGCTAATGGTCAGAATATCTATCCAGAAGAGATAGAAGACGTGTTGATGAGTCAGAGTTTGATAGATGAAGTGGTGGTGGTGCAGAGAGAACATAAACTCGTTGCTCTGATATACACATCAGAAAATACTCTGCAAGAGCATGATACGACGCGTGAGGAACTGCTGGAACAGTTTGACGACATGCGTCAGGAGGTAAATGTCAGACTTCCGAAGTTTTCACAGATTGCTGCTTTTGAACTGAGAGACGAGGAGTTTGAAAAAACACCGAAGAAGAGTATAAAACGATTCTTATATAAATAAACTTGTGAAATCATAAACTAAAAAAATAAAAAACACTATGAGAGTAATTATTTCAAAGAATTACGACGAAATGTCGTTGTGGGCAGCCAATTATGTTGCATCTAAAATCATTGAAGCAAAACCAACAGCAGAGAAACCTTTTGTGCTGGGTTGTCCGACGGGTTCATCTCCTCTGGGTCTGTATCGTCAACTCATCAATCTCTACGAGCAGGGAAAACTGAGTTTTGAGAATGTGGTAACGTTCAATATGGATGAATATGTTGGACTGCCAGAAGACCATCCGGAGAGTTATCATAGTTTTATGTGGAAGAATTTCTTCTCTCACATAAACATCAAAAAGGAAAACGTACATATCCTCAATGGCAATGCGGAGGATCTGCTTGCAGAGTGTGCTGCCTATGAGAAGGCAATCGAGGATGCAGGTGGAATTGATTTGTTCATGGGTGGTGTAGGTCCTGACGGACATCTGGCATTTAATGAACCAGGTAGTTCGTTGACAAGCCGTACACGCATTAAGACGCTTACAACAAACACTATTCAGGCAAACAGTCGTTTCTTTGATAACGACGTGACGAAAGTGCCTCGTCAAGCTCTTACTGTAGGTGTGGGAACGGTTATGGCAGCAAAGGAAGTGCTGATAGTATGTAATGGTCCGCAGAAGAGTAGAGCATTGCACGAGATCATTGACAACGGGGTGAACCACATGTGGACGGCTTCTGTATTGCAGATGCACCAACACGGAAACATCGTTTGTACGGAAGATGCTACTGAGGAACTCAAACTCTCTACTTATCAGTATTTCAAGGACCAGCAACAACAAGAAGGTATCGTACAACATTATTTAAACCTGTTTTAAAACGAGAGACGGTGACGGTGGAAACAAACGCTATATTACACATAGAGACGTCAACGAATGTGTGTTCGGTGGCTGTGTCTGAAAATGGTCAGGTCATTTTCCATAAGGAAGATATGGAGGGGCCTAACCATGCGCGTGTGTTGGGTGGGTTTGTAGATGAGGCATTGTCCTTCACAGACAGTCATGCTATACCTTTCAAGGGGGTGGCTGTAAGCAGTGGACCAGGGTCATATACAGGACTGCGTATAGGTGTGTCAATGGCTAAGGGACTCTGTGTGGCACGCGACTTAAAACTCATCTCCGTACCTACGTTGCAACTGCTTTGTGTACCACTGCTCTTGGGAGAAAAGATACAAGACGAAGATGCATTGTTATGTCCGATGATTGACGCACGACGGATGGAGGTCTATACTGCCGTGTATGACAGAGCACTGCATGAGGTGCGAGAGGTGAGTCCACAGATAATTAATGAGTCATCATTTGAGGATTTGTTGGACACACACAATATGTATTTTTTTGGGAATGGTAGCAAGAAATGTGAGAGCGTGATACACCATAAGAACGCACACTTCATTGACGGCATAGTGCCGCTGGCAAAAAATATGATGCCACTGTCAGAAAAGAAATTGTTAAACGACGAAACAGAGGATGTTGCTTATTATGAACCTTTTTATTTGAAGGAATTCAAGGCGGGTATTCCCAAACAACTAAACAGAAACCAATAAATGAAATACAACACACAACGGGATAAGTTAGTACTACCAGAATATGGTAGGAGCATTCAGACGATGGTGGATTTTGCTGTGAATCTGCCAACAAAACAAATGCGTCAGGAATGTGCTGAGACAATAGTGGGACTGATGACAAAAATACACAGTGGCAATAAAGAGAAAGAGGAGGAGGTGACACAGAAAATGTGGAATCACCTGGCTGCCTTGTCTGGTTATAAGTTGGACGTGGATTTCCCTGTAGAGATTGATGACTTGCGACAGGTGTATGATAAACGAGAAAGTGTGGCTTATCCACAGACTAAGATAATGAAACGCCATTACGGGAAATTGGTTGAACAACTGGCAGAGAAAGTGGAGAGCCTCCCTGAAGGCGAAGAAAAAACAGAACTGACACGCTTGTTGCTCAATCAGATGAAACGTGACTTGGGTGCATGGAATAAGAACGTCATGAGTGATGAGAAGGTGATAGATGACGTAAGAGAATATACTCATGGAAAAGTGAATTTACAAGTGCAAGATATGCAACTCATCTCAGAGGCAGAGGTGATAATTGGTACGGGACAACAGAAAAGTAATGCGAAGAGGAGAAAAAGAAAATAAATTATGGCAACATTCATTATAGACGGTGGACGTCAACTGCATGGCTCAATAACTCCACAAGGAGCAAAGAATGAAGCACTACAAGTGTTGTGTGCTACATTACTCACTCCACACCCAGTGGTAATACATAACATACCAAACATACTTGACGTGAATAACCTCATCGCCTTGATGAAAGACATGGGGGTGGAGATTACAGAGGAGAGAAGTGAGAGGAGTGAGAGAAGTGAGAGGAGTGAGAGGAGTATGAGGTTTTGTGCAAGGACGTTGAACATGGACTACCTGCAGAGCGATGAATTCATTAAACGATGTGCTTCATTTCGCGGTTCGATACTTCTCTTAGGACCATTGCTCGGACGATTTCATAAGGCGTACGTCGCAAAACCAGGTGGTGACAAAATAGGACGCCGGCGTCTTGATACTCATTTCTTAGGTATATATGAATTGGGCGCTAAGTTCGAATATGACGAAACACGACAGATTTATGAAATCAATGCAGAGAGTCTGAAAGGTAAATATATGCTCCTTGATGAGGCTTCTGTGACTGGTACAGCAAATATAATCATGGCAGCAGTGCTGGCAAAAGGCACTACTCAAATCTATAACGCAGCATGTGAACCATACATTCAGCAATTGTGTAAAATGCTCAACGGCATGGGGGCAAGGATTTCTGGGATAGCATCAAATCTGTTGACCATAGAAGGAGTGGAAGCATTGCACGGCACAGAACACACCATACTACCAGATATGATAGAAGTGGGTAGTTTCATAGGTATGGCGGCAATGACGAGAAGTGAACTCACCATCAATAATGTCTCGTACGATGACTTGGGATGTATCCCGCAAACATTCAGACGTTTAGGCATCAATATAGAGCGCAGAGGTGATGATATCTTTATTCCATATCAGGAGCATTATCAAGTACAGTCATTCATGGATGGTAGCATTCAGACTTTTTCTGACGCCCCTTGGCCAGGATTGACTCCCGATCTGCTCAGTGTGTTGCTAGTAGTGGCAACACAGGCACAGGGTTCTGTGCTGATACACCAAAAAATGTTTGAGAGTCGACTGTTCTTCGTAGATAAACTGATTGATATGGGGGCTCAGATAATACTCTGTGACCCACATCGCGCTGTGGTGGTGGGACATAATCATAACATGCAACTACGTGCATCACGTCTCACTTCGCCAGATATACGTGCAGGAATTGCATTGTTGATTGCGGCAATGAGTGCGGACGGAGAAAGCAGTATCAGTAACATTGAACAGATAGACCGAGGATACGAAAATATAGAGGGACGCTTAAACGCATTAGGTGCTAAGATTGAACGTATATAGTTAAGATGATAAATACAGAGGATGTCTATAAAATTGGGTATCTCGCAAAGACTCATGGTCTGACGGGTGAGATGATTCTCGTGGGTGAGTGTTGCGAGATGAACTATTTCATCATCGAGACAGAAGGCATATTAGTGCCTTTCTTCGTGAAGAGTTTTCGTCCTCGTCGTAATGATTCGGCATTGGTGATGTTTGATGGAATTAATTCCGTGGAGAGAGCACAAGACTTCGTTGGGTGCAGTGTCTTCTTAGAACGAAAAAACGTGGAACAACAGCCCGCAACAATGGATGATGCAGAGGAACTGCCACTTAGTTATTTCATCGGATTTACAGTGGTGACAAATGAGATAAGTGAGAGGAGTGAGAGAACCCCTCAAACCGAATTAGGGGTTATTGATTATATAGATGATGCTACGGAGAATTGTCTGTTCGTCTTAGATGACGGAACAATGATTCCTGTGCAAGAGGAATTCATAGAGTGGATTGACCACAAAAATAAAAGACTGGTAGTCAGTCTTCCTGATGGATTGTTAGACTTATGAAAAAAAAGATAGCTATACTTGGTTCTACTGGTTCGATAGGCAGACAAACACTCTCTGTCATCAGTGAGCACAACGATATGTACGAGGCTTATGTGCTCACAGCCAATAACAGTGTGGAACTATTGATTGAACAAGCTAAACAATACAAGCCTGAGACAGTGGTGATTGCTAACGAACAGCATTATGAGACAGTGAAAACGGCTTTGGAGGATTTGCCTATAAAAGTATTTACTGGTTCGGACGCGCTGTGTCAGGTGGTGGAGGATGATAATGTGGACGTGGTGGTAGCTGCAATGGTGGGCTTTGCTGGACTGAAACCTACTATCAGTGCTATACGAGCAAAAAAAACAATAGCATTGGCAAATAAGGAGACATTGGTCGTTGCAGGAGAATTGATTTGTCGGTTGGCAGAAGAAAATGGGGTGCCAGTGCTGCCTGTTGACTCTGAGCACTCTGCGGTGTTTCAGTGCCTGGAACCAGGAAATAAAATAGAGAAGATTCTTCTCACATGTAGCGGTGGACCATTCCGCACCTACTCATCACAACAACTCCTCAGTGTGACGAAACAAGACGCATTGGCACACCCTACATGGAATATGGGTGACAAGATAACAATTGATTCAGCCACGTTGATGAACAAAGGATTTGAGGTCATTGAGGCACGGTGGCTCTTTGGAGTTAAGGGAGAACAAATAACGGTGGTAGTGCATCCACAGTCGGTGATTCACTCAATGGTGCAATTTGAAGACGGAGCCGTGAAAGCACAATTAGGGGTGCCAGATATGCGTCTGCCGATTCAGTACGCATTGAGTTATCCGAAACGTCTGAAATCCTCTTATGACCGCATAGATTTCTTTCAACTGAAGGACTTGACTTTCTCTTCGCCCGACACCGAACGCTTCCCTTGTCTCGCTCTCGCTTACGAAGCATTGCGACAGGGTGGAAATAAACCATGCGTGCTGAATGCCGCGAATGAAGTTGCAAACCGAGCATTCATAGAAGAAAAAATAAGTTTTGTGCAGATAGGTGAAATAATAGAAAAAACTCTAAACAAAGTAGATTTCGTAAAAGACTCTACATTGGAAACATATTTACAAACAGATAAACAAGCGCGTGAATACGCAAAATCATTACTTTGATGGATACATTAGTTCAAATAGCACAGTTGATTGCAGCCTTTGCAATACTTATAGTCCTTCATGAGGGAGGACACTTCGTGGCTGCAAAAATGTTTAAGGTGAGAGTGGAGAAATTTTATCTTTTCTTTGACGGATGGGGTATTAAACTCTTCAGCACTTATTGGCCAAGAGTAAGAAAACTGATGGGGAAGGAACCTGTCAGAAAACAAGACAATGGAACGTACGAATACCAAGGCACAGAGTACGGCATTGGATGGATTCCACTTGGTGGGTACGTCAGCATTGCGGGTATGATTGATGAAACGAAAGATATCAATAAACTCTCTGCAAAACCAGAACCATGGGAGTTTAGGACCAAACCTGCTTGGCAGCGACTCATCATCATGTTGGGCGGTATCATCGTTAATTTCATCACTGCTTTCGTCATTTATTCGGTGGTGTTGTTAATCAATGGCGAGAGTTATGTAGCACCTGAAGATATGACCTACGGAATGAAATTCAGTGAAGCTGCACAGAAGGACGGATTCAGGGACGGCGACAAGATAATAAAGATAGATGACCAACCACTTGAAAAGTGGACGGTGGCATGTTTGCGAGACATCTCTAACGCAAAGACGGTCACCGTGAGACGTAATGATGAGAAAAAGGTTATCACTCTACCTGCGGGAATGAGTATGCTCGATATGATAGAACCGATGTACGCTCAAGAACGTCTGCCGCTTTGTGTCGACAGCGTGATGCCAGGCACCCCCGCAGCAGAGTGTGGACTGAGAAAAGGTGATGTGATTACGGCTGTCAATGGCGACTCCGTCGCCGACTTCAATGATTTCACAGCTAAGTTGGCAACGCTCAGCACATCGCTGAAAAAAAATGCAATATCTGCAGACTCGCTACGAGTGCGCACGGTGATGCTCTCTGTTAATGGAATAGAGAAAGCTGTGGTGTTGACATCGGACTTTAAACTCGGTTTCTCAAATGCAATACCTGACTACAACATAACGACAAAAGAATATAATTGGCTGACGTGTGTGCCAGCAGGAGTGGCATTCGGATGGAATCAAATGAAAGGTTATGTGAACGACTTGAAATATATCTTTACGAAGAAAGGTGTGAAGAGCATGAGCGGTCCAGTGGGTATCGTACAGATATTTCCAGAGACATGGGACTGGACTAAATTCTGGTTGCTCACAGCATTCCTCAGTATTGCTCTTGGAGTGATGAACGTGTTACCTATCCCAGCACTCGACGGAGGACATGCTTTGATAGCATTGTTTGAAATAATCACAGGTAAGAAGCCAAGTGATAAATTCTTGAATAGGGTGCAAATTATCGGATTCTGGATTATCATAGCTTTGTTCGTGTTTATAACAGGAAACGATATCTTGAAATTGTTCGGTTTGAGCTTATGAAAATACTATGCGTAGGGATGAATTATCCCGAGCACAATAAAGAACTCTCGCAGTCGTTATATACTACAGAACCAATAATATTCAGCAAACCTGAATCAGCGTTGCTGCGGGAGGGTGCTCCTTTCTTCATTCCAGACTTTGCACAACGGTTCGATTACGAGGCTGAATTAGTAGTGAAGATTGAACGCACAGGGAAAAATATATCTGAACGCTTCGCACATCGTTATTATGATTACGTGACGGTGGGGATTGATTTCACGGCACGTGACCTGCAAGAGACACTGAGGGCAGAGGGACGTCCGTGGGAGTTATGTAAGGCATTTGACGGAGGGGCAGCTCTGGGACGTATGATTGCGAAGACGGACCTTCCAAGAGGAATTGATGATGTGAACTTTCATTTAGATATTGATGACGTGACAGTGCAGAGAGGACATACAAGAGAGATGATACACTCGGTGGACTCTGTCATTGCTTATTGCAGTAAGTACTTCACACTGAAAACCGGCGATTTGATTTTTACGGGTACACCGGTCGGCGTGGGACCAGTCAGTGAAAACCAACAACTAAAAGCATATATAGAGGATGAACTCGTGTTGAAGATGAAAATAAAATAAAGAAAAAGAGAATTATGAGATATTTAAGAGGACTATTGATATTCTGTTTTTCCATCTGTGTGGCGAGTAGTCATGCATCTGTTTTGAACACAGGAAAATGGGTGAAAATACGTGTCTCGAAAGAAGGTGTGTATCAACTGACTGCTTCTACACTAAAGCAAGCTGGATTTACAGACCCATCCAGAGTGAAACTATATGGTTACAGTCAAGAGGTGTTGCCTGAAGCCAATATAGAAAATTTAGGCGAAGACTTGCCAGAGATACCATTGTGGCGACGTACAGACGGGACACTCTTATTTTATGCTCATGGCGTAACACATTGGAAACAACAAACGGAAACCAAGTCGCTACCACGACGGTACACTCATCAAAACAATCCGTACTCGCTGTATCATTATTATCTCTTGACAGAGGGAGACAACCCACGACCATTTTCTCAAGAACCAATCATCACGTCATCTGACACTATATCAACAGTCTTAGACCATGCATTGATAGAAGAAGATGAGTATAGTTTCTTAAGTACAGGACGCGTCTTCTTTGAATCGCTCGATTATGCTAAGAAATCAGAAAATAAATACTCCCTGACACTGACAGGCGTGGGTGATTCAGAGGCGTTTGTGGAGGTGGTGTTTGGTGCTGCAGGAAAGAAAAGTTCTACTCTTACAGTGAAGGCTAACGGACAACAATTGGGTACGTTGTCCTTGAAGGCTTTAGGAGACTATGCATATGCCACTGTAGGTACACTCTCTAAAACATGGAATAATGCAACGGAAAATGTAGAAATAATACTCAATCATAATCGTGACTCTGGAATAGCAGGACACTTGGATTATATATGCTTATCTTACAATAGAAAGTTAGATCTCTCAGATAATTATTTGCTTTTTCATCCACAAGCTGATGGAGAAGCAATGTATAATGTGTCTTCAGCAAATAGTGCAACACGTGTGTGGCGAGTAACAGATACTGAATCTATGGCGGAGATAACGGGACGGCTCGTTGGGAGTGCATATTTGGTTGGCGCTTCATCATCTAATTGGAAGGAGGAGGAATATGTTGCAGTAAATACCGCAGCTGTTTTCCCTGAGCCAGAAGTGGTAGGTGATGTGAAAAACCAAAACCTGCACGCACTCAAAGACATAGATCTGGTGATTATAGTTCCGGCAAGTGGAAAACTGACACAAGCAGCACAGCAATTGGCGGATTGCCACGCAGAACACGACAGTATGCGCACGGTGGTTGTACGTGCAGACGAAGTGTATAACGAATTCTCGGCAGGCACACCAGATGCTACGGCTTATCGCCGACTGATGAAACACCTCTATGACACAGCAACAGACGTATCTAAACGACCTAAGAACCTGTGTCTCTTTGGTGATGGCGTGTGGGATAACAGAATGGTTACATCTGCTATGAAGAAACTTTCCCAAGACGATTATCTGCTGTGTCGTGAATCGGAAAATTCGTGGAGCCATACAGATAGTTATGTGCTCGAAGAGTATTACACGTTACTTGCTGACGGTAAGGGCGTGAGTCCGGTGAAGGACCGTCCTGATTGTGGGGTGGGACGCATCCCAGTCACCACAGCCAGTCAAGCAAATGCCGTGGTTACGAAACTCTGTTCGTATATAAATAATGATTATTCAGGAGATTGGCAAAACACCGTGTGCATGATTGCTGACGACGGCAATTATAACATCCACATGCAAGATGCAGAGGCTATAGTGAAAACGGTCTCTAAATCTTATCCAGACATTCGTTTGAAGAAGATTTATTTGGATTCGTACGCAAAGGAACAAAGTGGTACCGGTAGTAGTTACCCAGATGTAACAAAGGAAATCAATCAGTTGATGGAGAATGGTGCACTGATTATGAATTACACTGGACACGGCGCAGCTTATTGTCTTTCTCACGAACAGATTTTGAAAACGGCTAATTTTGAGAACTGGACATCACCACGTCTGCCGTTTTGGATACATGCAGCGTGTGACGTCTCTCCATTTGATATGAATATTGACAATATAGGAG
>R20__coassemble_1772_pt1 | contig 10975 bp, 7 predicted proteins | sample R20__metabat2_high_PE_015 | metagenome-assembled genome bin R20 | reverse complement strand
AGATAAGGTAGAGATAAGGTAGAGATAAGTATAATACAAGGACTTGAAAAGCACTTTTTTTGACCTTGATTTTGTGATTCAAATTTTAAAAAAGTCTTCTCTCACTTTCTCACTTCTCTCACTTTTTTTTGCACGCATGCAAAAAAAAATCGTAACTTTCGCTTCACTTCGTTACGCGCAAGTTACTCTCGTTCGACAATAAAAATAAAAAAACATGAAAAATAAACTTTTTCGTTTTTTTATTTTGTATTTTGCTCACTTATTCGTAACTTTGTATGTTTATTAGATTATGAAGATAGTAAAGAGACTTGATACGTTTGTTTTGGGTAATTTCTTGCCACTTTTCGCTGCTACGTTTTGTATCAGCCTCTTTGCGTTTATGATGCAATTCCTGTGGAAGTATGTGGATGATTTGGTGGGTAAGGGGTTGGAGGTGTCTGTGTTGGCACAGTTTTTCTTTTATGCTACGGAGACGCTTGTGCCTTTGTCTTTGCCTTTGGCTGTGTTGTTGGCTTCGATTATATCGTTTGGTAATATGGGGGAGCGTTTGGAGTTGTTGGCAATCAAGGCGGCGGGTATCACTCTGTGGCGGACGATGCGTCCGGTGTTGGTGGTGCTGGTGATGGTGGGGTGTGTGTCTTTTTATTTCCAGGATGTGATTGGGCCGAAAGCGCAGATGCAGTTGTATAGGTTGATGTATTCGATAGAGGAGAAATCTCCTGAGTTGGAGATTCCTGAGGGGGTGTTTTATAGTGGGATACAGGGGTTTAACGTGTATGTGAAGGAGAAGAACAAGGAGACGGGGATGTTGTATTCTACGATGATATACAAGGTGGATGAGGGTATATCGCGTGCTTCGATTTTGTTGGCGGATTCGGCTTTGCTTGAGACGAGTCAAGATAAGAAATTCTTAATTCTGCATTTGTACAGTGGTGAGGAGTTTGAGAATATGCAAAATGGTGGTGCGTTATCTACTCAAAATGTTCCTTATAGGAGGGAGAGTTTTTCAGATAAGCATTTCTTAATAGAATTTGATTCTAACTTCTCCATAGCTGGGGCGGAGGGTTTTTCTACGATGTCGAGAACGAAAGATATGGTGAGGTTGTTGGAGGGTGTTGACTCAATTGAGCATCTGTGTGACAGCATGGGGCATGCTCATTACCGTCATATGCAGGTGCGTACGTTGGATGTGATGAATGTGAAGAACGATCAAAAGAGTCTGGGTGTGGTGAATGCGTCGGACAGGGGTGTTGTTGACATAGATACATTGTTTGCTCGGGGAAATCAGCAGGAACAATTGTCGGTGGTGATGAACGCTTTGAGGAGGGTGCAGTCGCAGGTGCAGGAGTCGGATTTTGATTCTGTCGTAATGGGTGAGTCGGACTATGAGTTGCGTAGGCACTGGATTCAGTTTTGGCAGATGATAACGCTGTCTCTCGCGTGTGTGCTCTTCTTCCTGATAGGTGCACCACTTGGTGCCATCATCCGCAAGGGAGGACTCGGTATGCCGATGGTGGTGGCTGTGGTTGTGTTTATAGTTTATTACATCATAGATACGGGTAGCATGAAGCTGGGACGAGAAGGCTCAATACCAGTGTGGATAGGTATGTGGGTGAGTTCGGCGGTGTTGGCGCCGTTGGGCGTGATGCTGACGGTGAAGGCAAATAACGATTCTGTGGTATTTAATGCAGATGCCTATGTGATGTTCTTTAGGAAGGTGTTGGGAGTGCAGCAGAAACGACATATCGTAAGAAAAGAGGTCATCATTCATGACCCAGATTATGAAGAAATGCGCCTTCGTCTTGCAGATATTGCTCGCAAAGCACAACATTACAGACGAACACATAAACGCCTGTGGCAGGTGCAATTGATGCTTCTCATGTTGAAGGGTAGGAGAGATGATGACGTGGAACAGTTATGCAATGAGTTAGAGTACTGTGTTGAAGAACTCTCGAACAGTAAAGACAGACAGATATTACAATTGTTGAATCAATTGCCTGTGCCTCATCGTGCAGCGCGGTTTACTAATATATTGCGAAAAGAAATGAAGATGATATCACGTACGAGCGATCAGATTATAAAACGAATAAATGAAATATATGACACAGTTTAGTAAGATAGAAGATGCTATTGAGGATTTCAGGCAAGGCAAATTTGTTATAGTGGTTGATGACGAAGACAGAGAAAACGAAGGCGATTTTATCACAGCAGCAGAGTTGATTACCCCAGAGAAGGTGAACTTCATGTTGCGTGAAGGAAGAGGCGTCCTTTGTGCACCTATCACTATCAGCAGAGCAAAGGAGTTACAGCTGGACCGCCAGGTGGATAAGAATACGTCTGTGCTGGGTACACCCTTCACCGTGACGATAGATAAGTTGGAAGGCTGTACGACGGGCGTGTCAGTATATGACAGAGCAGCTACGATACGTGCTTTGGCTGATGAGACCTCCACACCAAACACCTTTGGACGACCAGGACATATCAATCCGCTGTACGCTCAAGACAACGGTGTGCTTCAACGTGCAGGACATACGGAAGCAGCAATAGACTTGGCACGTCTCTCAGGTATGAGTGCTGTGGCTGCACTCATAGAAATACTTAATGAAGACGGAACGATGGCTCGACTGCCACAACTGGAAAAGATTGCAGAAAGACACGGTCTTAAGATAATACAAATAAAAGACATAATAGCCTACCGCCTGCAGCAAGAGTCGTTGGTGGAGAGGGGCGTGGAAGCCGATTTGCCAACAGACTACGGACATTTTCGCATCATACCCTTCAAACAGAAAAACGGACTGGAACATGTTGCGCTGATCAAAGGAGAGTGGACACAGGACGAACCTATACTCGTGAGGATGCATTCATCGTGTGCTACGGGTGATATCTTCGGTTCTATGAGGTGTGATTGTGGCGAACAACTGCATCGTTCGATGCGTCAGATTGAAGAAGAAGGGAGGGGCTGTGTCGTTTATCTATCACAAGAAGGACGTGGTATTGGACTGATGAATAAGATAGCTGCATATAAGTTGCAAGAAGAAGGACTTGATACGGTTGATGCAAATATCCATTTGGGATTTAAGCCCGACTTAAGAGACTATGGCGTAGGCGCACAGATATTACGAGAACTGGGGGTGGGAAAGATAAGACTTCTAACGAATAACCCAGTGAAGAGAGTGGGGTTGGAGGGCTACGGACTGGAGATAGTGGAGAATGTGCCGATAGAGATTACTCCGAATAAATACAATGAACGCTATCTAAGGACAAAGAAAGAAAGAATGGGACATATACTTAGAGAAATTATTTAATGAAAAATATTATGAGCAATTCATTTAATCTGAAATTAAGACTCGTGGTGATGAATTTCCTCGAGTTTGCCGTGTGGGGTGCTTATCTCACATCGATGGGTAGCTATCTGGCAAATGTGGGTTTTGGCGCTAACATTTGGCTGTTTTATGCTACACAGGGATTTGTCAGTATCTTTATGCCAGCGTTGATGGGTATCGTGGCAGACAAATGGATCTCTGCAGAGAAGGTGCTGTCGATATGTCATCTTATTGCAGGAACGGGCATGATGGGGTGCTGTTATTATGCTTCTCAGAGTGGGACCGACGTGCAGTTCGGAGGCTTCTACGCATTATATACACTCAGCATAGCCTTCTTTATGCCAACGATAGCCATCTCTAACTCTGTAGCATTCAATGCCCTTGAGAAGGCAGGCTTGGACGCGGTGAAAGATTTCCCACCTATCCGTGTGTTTGGTACGGTGGGTTTTATCTGTTGCATGTTGTTCGTGAACTTTATGACAAATGCAGAGGGCGTACAGTATCAACACTCATTCGAGCAATTCGGCGTATCAGGACTCTTGAGCATATTACTCGCAGCTTATTCGTTGTCACTCCCTAAGTGCCCATGTAATCGTGGTGAGAAGAAATCACTTGCCAGCTCGCTGGGCTTGAAGGCATTTGCTTTGTTCAAACAAAGTCACTTCGCCATATTCTTTATATTCTCAATGTTGCTTGGAGCGTCATTGCAGATAACCAACGGATATGCAAATACGTTTATCTCACATTTCAAAGAACTACCAGAGTTCGCAAATACGTGGGGAGCAAATAATGCTAATGCACTCATCTCCTTGAGTCAGATAAGTGAGACATTATGCATCTTGCTCATTCCGTTCTTTATGAAACGTTTCGGCATTAAGACGGTGATGCTCATCAGTATGTTCGCATGGGTGTTGCGCTTCGGGTTCTTCGGATGGGGAAATCCAGGAGACTTGGTTTGGATGTTTATCTTGAGTTGCATCGTTTATGGTGTGGCATTTGATTTCTTTAACATATCTGGAGCATTGTATGTTAATGAACACACGGGTGAGGACATCAGAAATTCAGCACAGGGATTGTTTATGCTGATGACAAACGGTTTGGGAGCCAGCATAGGTACTTGGGCAGCGGGATTGGTAGTTAATTATTATGTCTATAATGCAAGTGAACCAGACTGGGCTGCTGCGTGGATTGTCTTTGCTGCTTATGCTCTCGTAGTGGCTGTGGCGTTCTGGATTATTTTCAAGGAGAAAAAAATAAAATAACTGATATAAAACAAAGAAAAATATGGACAGTTTTAAATATGCACCAATGTTTCAGGTCGGGAAAGACGACACTGAGTATTATCTGTTGACAAAAGAAGGTGTCAGCGTAAGCGACTTTGAAGGCAAAGAAATCTTGAAGGTGACACCAGAGGCATTGACACAAATGGCTAACCAGGCATTCCGCGATGTGAGTTTCTTGTTGCGTCGTTCGCATAACGAACAGGTAGCAAAAATACTATCAGACGCAGAAGCAAGTGAAAATGATAAATACGTGGCATTGACATTCTTGCGAAATGCAGACGTGGCTTCAAAAGGGAAATTGCCTCTCTGCCAAGATACGGGCACAGCCATCATTCATGGAGAAAAAGGGCAACAGGTATGGACTGGCTTCTGCGATGAAGAAGCCCTCTCAAAGGGTGTTTATAAGACATACACGGAGGAGAACCTACGTTATAGTCAAAATGCACCATTGAGTATGTACGAGGAAGAAAACACCAAATGCAACCTCCCTGCACAGATAGATATAGAAGCAACAGAAGGAGCTGAATATCGCTTTTTATGTGTTACTAAGGGTGGGGGCAGTGCAAATAAAACATATCTCTATCAAGAGACTAAGGCACGAATACAAAACCCTGGCACGTTGATACCTTTCCTTGTTGAGAAAATGGCAAGCCTTGGGACAGCAGCATGTCCGCCTTATCACATAGCAATAGTGATAGGTGGAACGAGCGCAGAAAGAAATCTGCTGACGGTGAAGTTGGCTTCTACACATTACTACGATAACCTACCTACGACAGGAGACGAGACCGGTCGTGCATTTCGCGATATCGAATTGGAAAAACAACTCCTTGAGGAAACACATAAAATTGGTCTTGGCGCTCAGTTCGGCGGTAAGTATATGGCTCACGACGTACGAGTGATTCGACTGCCACGTCATGGTGCAAGTTGTCCTATTGGACTTGGTGTCAGTTGTTCTGCAGACAGAAACATAAAATGTAAAATCAATAAAGATGGTGTGTGGATAGAAAAGATGGATGATAACCCATCAGAGCTGATCCCCGTAGAATTGCGCCAGGCTGGTGAAGGAGAAGCCGTGACGGTGGACTTAAATCGCCCAATGAAGGAGGTGTGTGAGCAGTTGTCACAATACCCTGTAAGTACTCGTCTCTCACTAAATGGAACAATTATAGTAGGACGAGATATTGCACACGCAAAGATAAAAGCACGTCTTGATGCCGGAGAGGAAATGCCACAATATATGAAGGAACATCCTATCTATTATGCTGGACCAGCAAAGACTCCTGCGGGAATGGCATGCGGAAGTATGGGACCAACTACTGCAGGTAGAATGGATCCATATGTTGATGAATTCCAAGACCATGGTGGTAGTCTTATTATGCTTGCAAAAGGAAATCGCTCACAAGCAGTGACTGACGCCTGCAAGAAACATGGCGGATTCTATTTGGGTAGTATAGGTGGACCTGCAGCAATCTTAGCACAGAACAATATAAAATCAATTGAATGTGTGGAATACCCTGAATTAGGAATGGAGGCTATATGGAAGATAGAGGTGGAAGATTTTCCTGCATTCATTCTCGTTGACGATAAAGGTAATGACTTTTTTAAACAACTAAAAAAATAACTATGAACGAAACAGTAAAACAATTCCTCTCCAGCGCCGAAGAGGCAATGGAAATGGCAGCTATGTCACTTGAAGAAAAACTGAGTCGCATACGAGCAGGACGTGCTAACGTACACATACTTGATGGCATAAAAGTAGATTCTTATGGAGCCATGATGCCTCTGAGTAATGTTGCAAATTTAAGTGTGCCAGATGCAAGAAGCATCGTTATCAAACCTTGGGACAAAAGCATGTTGAAGGTTATTGAAAAGGCAATAATAGATTCACCTGTGGGCATTATGCCAGAGAATAATGGCGAACAAATACGCTTGGGGATTCCTGTGCTGACGGAAGAACGACGCAAAGACTTAACAAAACAATGTGCAAAAGAAGCCGAAAATGCAAAAATAAGCGTGAGAAATGCTCGTAGAGATGCTATCGAAAAACTGAAAAAGAGCGTGAAGGATGGCGTGCCTGAGGATGTGGAAAAAGATGCCGAAGAGAACTGTCAGAAACTACACGATAAGTACATTAAGAAAGTTGATGAATTGCTGGAAGCAAAGAACAAAGAGATTATGACAGTCTGATTGTACTGTCGAAATGTATTATGCGAGGCGTGGTAGTGAAAACATCAGGAGTGTGGTACACGGTACGTTCTGAAGAAGGTACATTAGAAACGTGTGCCATGAAGGGGAACTTTCGTATGCGTGGAATACGCTCTACGACGCCTGTAGCCGTTGGTGATAATGTGGTGTTTGCTGATGGCTTTATAAACGAGGTGGAGGATAGGAAAAATTATATTGTAAGAAAATCTATAAACTTATCTAAAGAATCTCATATATTAGCAGCAAACATAGATCAGGTGGTGCTGGTAGCAACGATAAATCATCCCATCACCAGTACCACTTTCATAGATAGACTTCTTGCAAATGCAGAGGCTTATGACATCCCCGCAGTGTTGGTGTTTAATAAGATAGACCTCTACGACGATGATGATAAAACGTTGCTTGAAGCAATGACGCATCTGTACAACACCGTAGGATATACGTGTGTACCCATCTCTGCAGAAACGGGTTGTGGACTGGATAAACTGAAAGATTTACTTTGTGGAAAAATCACACTGTTCTCAGGACATAGTGGGGTGGGGAAAACGACACTCATTAACCGAATCATACCAAATCTTGGTTTAAGAACAGCGGAGATATCAGACATGTATGATACGGGGAAACATACAACCACTTATTCGGAAATGTTTGAAATACCCCTCAAACACTACTCTGCAATCATTGACACACCAGGAATAAAAGGGTTTGGTACATTTGATATGGAGAAGGAAGATGTGGGAGACTATTTTAAGGAGATATTTCAATACTCAAAAGATTGCAAATTCAACAACTGTACACACACACATGAACCTGGTTGTGCGGTGCTGCAGGCGTTGGAAAATCACGATATAGCAGAAAGCCGTTACAAATCATATCTCTCTATAATGGCGGATAAAAATGAAAGTAAATACAGATAGAGCATAAATGATAAAATTGAAGCATAAACTAATAAGAATGGTTAAAATAAGTGCATTATCATGCGTGATGTTGATGATGCAACAGACATATATCAATGCTCAATCAAATTACATGATATTAGTGGAACAAGCCCTGATGGCAGTGGAACATGATAGCTTGTTGCACGCAGAGAAATTATATAAACAAGCGTTGGATGCAGAACCAACAAACTATACAAATACCTTGATTTTCACGAATCTTATACGCCTGCAAGAGAGTCAAATGAAATTTACAGATGCGATAGAGACGTGTAATCAGGCATTGGAACAGTTTCCTAATTCGGAGGTGTTTCTGTCAATGAGGGGTAATATATTTTTCAGAATGAAACAGTACGCAAGAGCACTGCAGGATTATGAACAGGTGTTGTCACGTCATCCAGGTGAATATAAGGCTATGTTGGGGAAGTGCCGAACACGAATGGAAATGGGACAAGTGGACGAGGCATATAATCTAATAAATATACTCGTGACAGCATATCCAGAGAGTGCGTATCTGTATTTTATGAGAGCTGAAATCGAAAGTCGCACTTCACGTCCCGAATTGGCAAGGATAGATATAGATAAAGCTATAGAATTGGAACCCAGCAATGACGATTATAAAAAATGGAAACAAACATTCCTATTAAAATAAAAATAAATAAATATGAAGATGGAAGAAAAAGAAGGTGGCTCAAAGTATGATGGTGTAATACATCATCTCAGTGGAATGTATCAGACATGGTTTTTGGACTATGCCAGTTATGTGATTTTGGAACGTGCGGTGCCACACATCGTGGACGGATTGAAACCCGTGCAACGGCGTATCTTACATTCAATGAAGAGAATGGATGACGGTCGCTATAATAAAGTGGCTAATATAGTGGGACACACGATGCAGTTTCATCCTCATGGCGATGCAAGCATTAAGGATGCATTGGTGCAATTGGGACAAAAAGACTTGTTGATTGATTGTCAGGGAAACTGGGGAAATATATTCACAGGAGATGATGCTGCCGCAGGACGTTATATAGAGGCTCGACTAAGTAAATTCGCTAATGACGTAGTTTTTAATCCAAAAACTACGGACTGGAAATTGTCTTATGACGGAAGAAATAAAGAACCAATAGCTCTGCCTGTAAAATTTCCATTATTGCTGGCACAAGGAGTAGAAGGTATCGCCGTGGGATTGAGTTCTAAAATTTTACCACATAATTTTGTGGAATTATGTGATGCAGCAATCAATTATTTACATGGTGAGGAATTTCAGATTTATCCAGATTTCCAAACAGGTGGCTCTATTGACGTATCTAAATATAATGACGGACAACGTGGGGGTAGTGTGAAGGTGAGAGCACGCATTGATAAATTGGACAATAAGACTCTGGTGATTCGAGATATACCTTACGGAAAAACGGCACCAACACTTATAGAATCAATCCTGAAGGCAATCGAAAAAGGTAAAATTAAAGCAAAGAAAGTAGATGATAACACAGCAGCAAATGTCGAGATAATCATCCAGCTTGCACCAGGAGCGTCTTCAGATAAAACAATAGATGCACTCTATGCATTCACAGATTGTGAGATTAGTATAAGTCCAAATTGCTGTGTGATTGATGACAATAAACCACAATTCCTCTCAGTAAGTGATGTGTTGAGAAGATCAGTAGACAACACAAAATCTCTTATAAAAAAAGAATTACAGATAAGAAAAGCTGAACTGACAGAACAATTGCATTTTTGTTCATTGGAACGGATATTTATAGAAGAACGTATTTACAAAGAACGTAAGTTCGAAAATGCAAAAAGTGCAGATGAGGCTTGTGAGTTTATTGACGAAAAACTCACTCCGTTTTATAAAGATATGGTGAGAGAAGTTACGAAAGATGATATCCTTCGCCTACTTGATATAAAAATGGAACGCATCTTAAAATACAATAAGGATAAAGCAGATGACTTAATCAAACGTATTAAAGAGGAGATTGGTAAAATAAATAAAGACCTGAAAAATCTCATAGAGGTCACTGCACAGTGGTTCGCGTATTTAAAAACAAAATACGGTGCAGAGCATACACGTTTGACTGAAATACGTAGCTTCGATACTATTCAAGCTGCGACAGTTGCAGAAGCCAATCAAAAACTATATATCAATCGTCAAGACGGATTTATCGGTACAGGACTTAAAAAGGACGAGTTTGTATGTAACTGCTCAGACATAGATGATGTGATTATATTCTATAAAGATGGAACATACAAGGTGATTCGTGTTGCAGACAAGGTGTTCGTAGGGGAAACGGAACGAGCAAAACGTGATAACCGTAAGACAGAAATTATACATGTTGCCGTATTTAAAAAGAATGATACTCGTACGGTTTATAATGTGTGCTATAAAGACGGAAAAACGGGCGTGTCATATATCAAACGTTTTAATGTGTTGTCAGTAACAAGAGACAAAGAGTATGATGTTACAATGGGTACTCCAAAATCTCGAGTTATCTATTTCACAGCTAATGCGAACGGTGAAGCAGAGAGTATCAAAGTCACCCTAAAACCTGTTGCAAAGGTTAAGAAATTAGTGTTTGACAAAGACTTCAGCGAGATAGCAGTGAAAGGAAAGAGTGCACGAGGAAATCAACTCACAAAATATGACATCTTGAGAGTCGGATTGAAAGCTCATGGAGGTAGTACACTCGGAGGCCGTGAGGTCTGGTTTGATAAGGATGTACAACGCCTCAATTATGAAGGACATGGGGAACATTTAGGAGAGTTTCAGAGCGATGATATGATATTGGTTGTGTTGAAAAATGGAGAGTTCTACCTAACTAATTTTGATATAAATAATCACTATGAACAGAATATACTGCGAATAGAAAAATTTGATTCAAATAAGGTGTGGACAGCTATATTGATAGATAGAGACCAGAAAGGCTACCCTTACATAAAACGATTCCAAATGGAGGCCACACAGAAAAAACAAAATTTCTTGGGTGAAAACCCCGACAACCAGTTGCTATTACTTACAGATACTCCTTATCCAAGGATAGAAATGGCATTCGGTGAACCTGATGATTTTCGCTCTCCAATGGAGATAGACGCAGAACAATTCATAGCACTAAAAGGGTTTAAGGCAAAAGGGAAACGTCTAACTTTATTCGCCTTAGACAGTGTGAAAGAATTGGAACCAACCCGTGTGCCAGAAGAAACAAATGAAGAAGGTAATGAAGAGGTCAAG
>R20__coassemble_1730_pt1 | contig 11144 bp, 9 predicted proteins | sample R20__metabat2_high_PE_015 | metagenome-assembled genome bin R20 | reverse complement strand
CTTTACACTAAATTTCAAATAATAAATAAATCATAATGGAAAATAGACTTCAAGAACTGACCAACAAACTCCTTACAGAGGGCGTTGAGGCAGGTAAGACTCAAGCGGCTCAAATCGTCACAGAAGCCAATGAACAAGCATCTTTAATTCTTGCTGATGCTAAGAAACAAGCAGAAAGTATTGTACTAAATGCAAAGAAAGAAGCAGAAACACTGCGAGAGAACACTAAGTCAGAACTCAGAATGTTTGCTCAACAAAGTGTTAATGCCCTAAAGACACAAATCACAGACGTATTGAACAATGCTACAGTGAAAGATGTTGTTTCTAAGACAACTTCAGACAAGGATTTCATGAATAACTTTATCTTGGAGCTTGCAAAGAATTGGGGAAGTAAAGAAAACCTTGTTATCAACGCAGAAGATGCAGAAAGTTTAAAGGCATTATTTGCTGCTAAAGCTAAAGATTTGCTCGATGGAGGTTTGAAAATAAATAATGTAAATAATCAGAAAACTGCATTCTCTGTTCAGCCAGAGAATGGTTCATATAAGATCAACTTTGGTGATGAAGATTTTGAAAATTATTTCAAATCTTTCTTGAGGCCACAATTAGTTGAAATGTTATTTGGATAGTAGTAGTCATAATATTTTTTTTTTAATTTATGGAGAACTACTATTCTTTATTAACAGGACTGCCCGATATAACTCTTGACGGAAAAACTAATTATTCACTTGCTCAACTGCAAGAGGATATAGACGAAAACGTTGATGGTGAAGATCGTAAAGTCCTTGATTATATATTCCTTAAAAAAGAAGCAGACGATTTAGTTCAAAGAATGAAGGCTGGTGAGATACCAGAAGAAGATGAAATAGAATTATTGCCAACATTTATGAAAGAGTTTGTCAATGATTTTATTGCAAATAAACAAACTCCAAATAACAACGCCCTATTCATTCCTGAAGACAAAATGTCTCTCTACTATTATAAGTGGGCAATGTCATGTAAGGATAAGTTTGTCAGTGATTGGTTCTCACTTAATTTCAATATGACCAACGTACTTACTGCTTTGCTTGCACGACGTAATGGTTGGAAGGTGAACGATTATGTATTAGGTGATAATGAAATAGCAGATATGCTTCGTCTAAGCAAATCAAAAGATTTTGATTTGTCAAAAGAATATGATTATATAAGTGAATTGATGAATATCGTCAATGAATCAGATCCAGTCTTAAAAGAAAAAAGGATTGATGCGTTTAAGTGGTTATGGCTTGACGAAAGAACATTTGATGATTTCTTCTCTCTACATGCTTTGTTTGCATATATTCTCAAGTTGCAAATGTTAGAGCGTTGGTCTATATTAGATGTAGAACAAGGAAAGAAGAAATTCACTGAAATAATTGAGGGACTTCGTTCGGAAGCAAAGGTGCCTGAGATTTAGACAAAAGACAAAGTATAATACTTATAGTAAAAAATAAAACAAAATAAATAAAACAATGACAAAAGGAACAGTACAAGGCGTAATAGCCAATATGGTGACAGTAGCTGTTAATGGTCCAGTCTCTCAGGGCGAGATTTGTTATATTGAGACCGGTGGAGACCGATTGATGAGCGAAGTCATTAAAGTGGTGGGCAGTAATGCTTATGTCCAGGTGTTTGAAAGCACAAGAGGACTAAAAGTAGGTTCGCCTGTAGAATTTACAAACCACATGCTTGAGGTTCGTTTAGCTCCAGGTATGTTAAGTAAGAACTTTGATGGTCTGCAGAATGACTTGGACAAGATGGAAGGTGTATTCCTAAAAAGAGGACAATACACAGATCCACTTGATGATGAACGTGAGTGGGATTTCGAGCCAATCGTAAAAGTCGGTGATGAGGTACAAGCATCTGATTGGCTTGGAAAGGTGGAAGAAAATCACCAGCCATTAAAAATTATGGTTCCTTTCCAATTGGAAGGAAAAGCAAAGGTGAAGAGTATTGTACCAACAGGTAAGTATAAGATAAAAGATGTTATTGCAGTATTGACAGACGAGAAAGGCAATGATATCAATGTTGATATGATACAACACTGGCCAGTTAAGTTTGCAATGACCAACTATAAACAAAAGCCACGTCCTTTCAAACTTCTTGAGACAGGTGTCAGAACAATTGATACTTTCAACCCAATAGTAGAAGGTGGAACAGGATTTATCCCTGGCCCATTTGGAACAGGAAAGACTGTACTTCAGCATGCCATCTCAAAACAAGCTGAGGCAGATATCGTAATCATTGCTGCCTGCGGTGAACGTGCGAATGAGGTAGTAGAGATTTTCACAGAATTTCCAGAATTAGTTGACCCACATACAGGACGCAAACTGATGGAACGTACCATTATTATTGCTAACACGTCAAACATGCCTGTAGCTGCTCGTGAAGCATCTGTATATACAGCGATGACTATGGCTGAGTATTATAGAAGTATGGGACTTCGAGTTTTGTTGATGGCGGATTCAACATCAAGATGGGCACAGGCACTGCGTGAGATGTCAAACCGTATGGAAGAATTGCCTGGACCAGATGCTTTCCCTATGGACTTGTCTGCCTTGATTGCAAACTTCTACGGACGCGCTGGATATGTTACTTTGAATAATGGAGAAGTAGGTAGTATCACATTTATTGGTACTGTTTCACCTGCTGGAGGAAACTTGAAAGAACCTGTAACAGAAAGTACTAAGAAGGTAGCAAGATGTTTCTACGGACTTGAGCAAGATCGTGCCGATAAGAAACGTTATCCAGCTGTCAACCCAATTGATTCTTATTCTAAGTACCTTGAATATCCTGAATTTGAAGAATATATCAAAGGCATAATAAATGATGAGTGGATACCGAAAGTACTTAAGCTAAAGACACGTATGCAACGTGGTAAGGAAATTGCAGAACAGATCAACATCCTTGGTGATGATGGTGTACCAGTTGATTATCACGTTACCTTCTGGAAGTCAGAAGTGATAGACTTTGTTATTCTTCAACAAGATGCATTTGATGAAGTAGATGCGGTTACATCACTTGAACGTCAAGAAGCAATTCTTGATGTTGTGACAACTATCTGTGAAGCTGAATTGAAGTTTGACACATTCCTTGAAGTGACAGATTTCTTCAAGAAGTTGATCAACACATGTAAGCAGTGGAACTACACACAATACAAGAGTGCTGAATACGATCAATACAAGTCACAGATTTTGCAGGAAATTCAAACAGTTAAACATTAATTGCTAAAACAGATAAGATTATGTTTCAGAAGATATATACAAAAATTAGTCAGATAACCAAAGCCACTTGTTCGTTAAAAGCAACAGATGTAGGTTATGACGAACTGGCCACTATCAATGGTAAGCTTGCACAGGTTGTAAAGATTGAAGGAGAGAACATCACGCTTCAGGTATTTGAGGGTACAGGTGGTATTCCAACAAATGCAGAAGTTGTTTTCTTAGGTAAAGCTCCTTCACTCAAAGTCGGAGACCAACTTGCTGGACGTTTCTTCAATGCCTATGGTACACCAATCGATGGCGGTCCAGCAGTAGAAGGTAAAGAAGTGGAGATAGGTGGGCCATCTGTGAATCCAGTAAGACGTAAACAACCAAGCGAACTGATTGCAACAGGTATAGCTGGTATAGACTTGAACAATACCCTTGTGTCAGGACAGAAAATACCATTTTTTGCTGACCCAGACCAACCATTTAATGAAGTAATGGCTATGGTAGCACTTCGTGCCAAAGCAGATAAGATTATATTAGGCGGTATGGGTATGACGAATGATGACTATTACTTTTTCCGCAATACATTCTCAAATGCGGGAGCGTTAGATCGTATCGTTGCATTTATGAATACCACAGAAGACCCAGCTGTAGAACGTCTTCTTGTTCCGGATATGGCACTTACGGCAGCAGAGTATTTCGCTGTAGAAAAACATGAGAAAGTGCTGGTATTGCTCACTGATATGACCTCTTATGCAGACTCTCTCTCTATCGTAAGTAACCGTATGGATCAGATTCCATCTAAGGACTCTATGCCAGGTTCTCTTTACAGTGATCTTGCAAAGATTTATGAGAAAGCAGTTCAGTTCCCAGAAGAAGTCGGTGGTGGTTCAATCACAATCATTGCAGTGACAACCCTTTCAGGAGGAGACATTACTCATGCCGTGCCAGATAATACTGGATACATCACAGAAGGACAGTTATATCTGCGTCGTGATAGTGATATTGGTAAGGTTATTGTTGACCCATTCCGTTCTCTTTCTCGTTTGAAACAGTTGGTTGCTGGTAAGAAGACAAGAAAAGACCATAGTCAAGTAATGAATGCAGCTATTAGATTATATGCAGATGCAGCAAATGCAAAGACGAAGCTTGAAAACGGTTTTGATTTGACAGATTACGATAATCGTTGTTTGGATTTTGCTAAAGACTATGCAGATAAACTTCTGGCAATTGACGTGGATTTAGATACGACAGAGATGTTAGATGTTACATGGACGCTCCTACAAAAGTATTTCACTCTTGAGGAAGTAAATATAAAGAAAGAGTTTACAGATCAATACTGGAAAAAATAAATGGCAATAAAGTTTCAATATAATAAAACATCGCTTCAGCAGATTGAAAAACAACTCAAAATGCGACAGCGCACACTCCCTATTATAAAAAATAAGGAGACTGCTTTGCGCTTAGAGGTGAAACGATGTAAGGAAGAAGCTGCTAAACTGGAAAAAGAACTAGAAGAACAAATACAAGGTTACGAATCTATGTATGCCTTATGGGGCGAATTTGATGCTACACTTGTATCTCTCAAGGATGTAGAGATGGATATAAAGAAAGTGGCAGGTGTGAGAGTCCCTGTTTTGACAAACATACGACTCGACGTAAAGCCATTTGGACTCTTCAGTTCACCTAAATGGTATTTTGATGGAGTAAACTTACTCGAAGGTCTTGCTAAAACCGCAGTAGAACGTGAGTTTGTACTGGCGAAATTAGGATTACTCGATCATGCAAGACGTAAGACGACACAAAAAGTGAATCTCTTCGAGAAGGTGCAGATTCCAGGATTCCAAGAAGCAGTGAGAAAAATTAAGAGATTTATGGAGGATGAAGAAAACCTGTCGAAGTCGTCACAGAAGATTCTGAAATCTCTTCAAGAGAAACGAGATATGAATGGTGAGAAGAGCCAATCAATATCAGAGGATGTAAAAGAAGAAAAGGAGGACACTGTATGATTCAGAAGATGAATAAACTCACCTTCTTGGTGTTTCATAAAGAATACAATTCTTTCTTGAAAAAGCTACAGGAACTAGGAGTTGTCCACGTACAGGTGACTGAGGACGATGTCAATAGGACATCTGCATCTCTCCAGGAGAAACAGCAAAAACTAAGTCACATAGAAACTGTACTTGAGGAGTTGAGCACTTTGTGCAAGACAAAAGAGGAGAAGCAAGACTCCACGACTGATATTGATTCTATATTGACACGTTTTGATAGTCTGAAGGATAAATCACTATCGTTAAAACAAGATATCCAACGTGTAAGTGAAAGTATTGCGCAACTAACTCCTTGGGGTGAATATAGCAAAGAAGATATAAAACGTCTGCAAGACATTGGTTATGTAATCACACATTTCATCTGTGCCGAAAAAGCATTTGACGAGCAGTGGGTTACTGATTATAATGCAACTGAGATAAATAGGGTAGGAGGTAAGTTGTACTTTGTGACAGTCACTCGACAAGATGAAGACGTGGTTATCAATGCCGAGCGAGAGATATTACCAGATTCTACACTCTCTGCAGCACAGTCTGAGTTAAATAAGTTGACTAAGCAACAAGAAGAAATACAGAACGACCTCTTGGCATTCACTGCTACGACAACTCAACTACAAGAAGCAGCAGAGAGATTGAAAGCAGATATTGATTTCGACAACGTTGTGATGAATACAGTTTCTGTTGGCGGCGATAAATTAATGATTCTGCAAGGATGGTTCCCTATCGTAAAAGAGGAAAGTGTTAAGAACTTCCTTGAGAGTTCAGATATCTACTATGAAATAAGTGAACCAACCAAAGAAGACAATGTACCAATACTGCTCAAGAACAACTATTGGACTCGAATGTACGAGTGTTTGACAAAGATGTATGGTTCACCAAAATATGAAGAGTTTGACCCAACGCCAATTGTAGCTCCTTTCTTTACATTATTCTTTGCAATATGTATGGGAGACTCTGGTTACGGCCTACTATTAATGTTGATTGGTGCGCTCATCGCAACAGATAAACTCAAGATTGAGATGTTCAAAGGTCTTGGACCACTGATCATATCCCTTGGAGTCGCTACGTTCATTGTTGGCTTCTTCTTAGGCACGTTCTTCGGATTGGATTTAACACAGTTATCATTCATACCTGAATCCTGGAGAGGTTCAGTGCTTGATGGCAACGGAATGTTTCTTAAAGGAGAAGTGGCAGGTTATGACATTCAGATGGTGATGGCTATTGTTATAGGTGTTGTTCATTTATGCTTAGCAATGATCATTAAAGCAATTGTTTATACCAAGAACGAAGGCATATCCTCCACCATCAGCACATGGGGCTGGCTCATACTCGTCTTAGGCAGCGTCATAACAGGAGTGCTTGTACTCTGCAATACGTTATCTGACGAAATGACCAGGATAGTTCTAATTGCTATCGGAGCTATTTCCGCCTTAGCCATTTTCATCTTTAATAATCCTAAGAGAAATCCACTTATTAATATAGGTGCTGGATTGTGGGACACTTACGGAATGGTGACAGGTCTTGGTGGTGATGTACTCTCATACATACGTCTCTATGCACTTGGATTAGCAGGTGGTATGTTAGGTGCAGCATTCAATAGCTTAGGACTTATGGTACTTGGTGAGCAACCAAATGTAGGAACATGGGTAGGTGCTGTTGTGATATTTATCATTGGTCACTTACTCAACTTAGCTATGTCGGCACTTGGTGCCTTCGTACACCCTTTACGTCTGACTTTCGTGGAATATTTCAAGAACTCAGGTTATGAAGGAACAGGTACAGAATATAAACCTTTTAAAAATTAAATTATAAAACAAAACTAAAAAAACAAAAAAATTATGGAACAGATTTTAGGTTATCTCGGACTTGGCCTTATGTTGGCTCTATCCGGAATTGGTAGTTGTTATGGTACAACAATCGCTGCAATGGCAGCTGAAGGAGGTCTTAAGAAAGCTCCAACAAAGTCTTCTACGTTTATGATTCTCTCAGCTCTTCCTGCAACACAAGGTCTTTATGGTTTCGTAGCATTTCTGATGAAGCAAGACATGGTAAATACCAATCCAGTGCTTTTGTTTGGTATCGGTTTAGGTGTAGGACTTGTATGTCTTTATTCAGCTATTCGTCAAGGTAAGACTTGTGCTGCTGGTATCCAGGGTGTTGCACAAGGTCACGACGTAATGACTCAGACACTGATTTATGCAGCTCTCCCTGAGTTCTACGCAATCCTTGCACTCGTTGCTATCCTTATGGTAAAATAAATAAATAAAAATTAATTAATTACAATTATGAAGAAACATTTAATTTACGCATGCTTAGTTAGTTGTGTCATTTCGTTTTCAAGTTGCGGTCTAGGCACACAAAGCACTACGACACAAGACGGCACAGATTTGTCAGGTTTAGCAAACATTGGTAGCATCATCGGTGCAATAACTGGTACATCAAGCACCGTTGTCGGTTCTTGGACCTATGAGCAACCAGCAATAGAGTTAGAGAGTGAGAACGTACTTGCACAGCTTGGAGGTAAATTGGCAGCACAACAGCTTCAGAATAAAGTTGCACCATACTACCAAAAAATAGGCATAAAAAAAGGATCTATGACTCTCACTTTCAACAATGATGGTTCTTACACCGGAGTGATTGGTGGTCGTAAAATTTCAGGGAATTACACATACGACAAGTCAACCCACAAACTGCATATTGTTTTTGCAGGACGAAACATTTCTTTGCCAGGTTATTGTAGTGTGAGTGGTAGTCAATTAAACCTCACCTTTCCTGCAAATGAAATTCTGACAGCACTTCAGCACTTCTCTGCAAAATCAACCGACAGCAGTTTGAATACTCTCAGCAGTATCATGAGTAATTACAACGGCGTAAATGTAGGTTTTTCATTCGTGAAATAATGCGTATTGACATAATCACAGCAGTCCCAGAACTACTTGACGGACTGTTCGATAAAAGTATTCTCGGCAGGGCTCAAAAACGAGCACTTGCCGAGATTTACGTTCATAACCTACGTGATTATACAGAAGACAAGCACAAGCGCATTGATGACTATCCATTTGGTGGATTTGCAGGGATGGTGATGCAGTGTCAACCTATTGATACTTGTATATCCACACTTAAGTCACAGCGAGATTATGATGAAGTCATTTTTGTCACCCCTGATGGTCAACAGTTTGACCAACCGATGGCTAATGAATTGTCATTAAAGAAAAACATCATTATCTTGTGTGGTCACTACAAAGGCATTGATTATCGAATACGAGAGCACCTTGTAACCAAGGAGGTCAGTCTGGGAGATTTTGTTCTCACAGGAGGCGAGTTGGTCGCTGCATGTATGGCCGACGCTATTGTAAGAGTAATCCCCGGAGTCATAGGTGATGAACAGAGTGCTTTATCAGACTCTTTTCAAGACAACCTGCTTGCAGCGCCCATATACACACGTCCAGCAGACTACAATGGTTGGAAGGTACCAGAGATACTTTTGTCTGGTGACCAAGCAAAAGTAGCAGAATGGGAGCTACAACAATCTCTTGAACGTACGAAGAGATTAAGACCAGACCTATTAGATAAGTCTTAATTTAATAACATCAATGTAATGTTTTTCCTACTCCTAATCATAGGCTTGTCTTGTAGTATTAGTTGTTATAGTCAAACAACTACGATGAAGACTGCTTATGAGATGAGGTACGTCTCTTTAGACTCAGCGTGGATTTACATTGACAAAGCTATTAAAGAAGGGAAAGAAACGAAATCTACACATGTAGAGCGTGCTTTGATATTCTGTAACATTGGTTTCCTCAAGTACATGCAGATGGAATATGACAGTGCGCAGATTTACTACCAGAAGAGCATTGACGAGACCCACGATGAATTAGTTCAATTGCTTGCAGATATAGGATTGATGAAGATATGTAATATTGTATCTGCAAACAAAGAATTTTATCAGTATAAGATAAATGCTGAAAACATTATAAACAACTCTGCAAAACACCAAGGCACAGAACTATGGAATTATGCCATTTGTGAGTATTTCTTCACGATGGCCACATATTATAACACGGTTCAGATGGATGATGAAGCACGTCAAATGCTACACGAAGTAAGTGGTCGCCAAAATCTCTTTGCAGAGAATCCTTCTCAATTATCACGTTTCTATCATCTCCAAAGTAGCATAGGTGTTGGCAGCATAGACACCAACCTACGTCTTCAATATCTTGTCAAATCCTACACCCAGGCAAAGAAGCATAATCTCACCTATCTTGAAGGCTGTGCCTTAGAACAGATTGCCTCATTCTTGATACACGATAGAAATGACGATGCACTTCTCAGCTCCTACAAGCAAATACTTGACCTAAGCGATGAATCCACAGACAGCATTCCATATGTGCTTGCCAACAGAGCACTGACTTTATTTCAGGAATATGGTTCTGTTTATAGTTCCGCTACAGCCTATACCATTATCTCCAGTTATTATCTTCAGACGGACGATTTAACGAAGGCACTTGATTATGCCAATAAGTCGTTAGCGTTAATCAGCAAATATGAAACACGCACTCGCTTCATTCCCAAAGAATGGATCTCCCAGATCAGAGAACAATTAAGTATAGTATATGCAGAGATAGGAGATAAGGACTCATCTGACTATAATCGTAACATTTACTTAGACATGTTGGAAGACACGCGCGAAGATAAGATGTTGGAACAACGTCGAGACACACTAGAGGCAGAGCAGGAACAGTTACAGATCATACTCTACGCGGTGTATTTTGTTGCACTCTTACTTTTTGTGACGATGATAGTGGTTTCTATAACTATTTATGTAAAGAAACGTCGTGAAGCACAAGAGTTATCAGAGATACATGAAAAAGAAACCAGCATATTACAGTCACGCCTCCGTTTCAACAAACGGTATTACATAGATAAATGTGCAACACTCTCAATTGCGAGTTCAATCTATCCACTTATTTCTCGTGCTTGTGTAGAGATGGAACGCCAGTCGTCTTCGGAGTCCGAGCGCCTTGACTACGTAAGAAATTTATTTCAGACAATAGAACAATATAATAAGTCACTTTCCCATCTTATTTCCATCAAACAAGGGACGGTGAAACTCAATATCAGTCAATTCGCCCTACAGCCTTTGTTTGATATCGTTGAGTTAAACTCCACATCCTTTGAACAGGCAGGCATCACATTGTCTGTTAAGAAAAACAAAACCATGGTGAAAGCAGATAAGTCCCTCACCTTATTTATGATTAACACACTCTTAGACAACGCGCGTAAATTCACCGATAAGGGTGGGGTAGTAGTCCTTGATGCACAAGAACGAGAAGACTACGTAGAAATCAGTGTGAGCGACTCGGGGAAGGGAATGAGTGAAACTCAGTTAAGAAACATTCAATCAACAGGTGCGAGAACCGATGGCAAGGGATTTGGTTTTGGCATTATGAATTGTAAAGGTATTATTGACAAATACAAAAAGACAAGTAAACTCTTTGATGTCTGTCGATTCTTGATAGAGAGCAAGGCAGGCGTAGGTACACGTGTTGCCTTTCGTTTACCACGCGTTTTATTATGCCTACTCTTATCGTTGAGCTGTTTTGTTGCCCACTCCCAACCGACAGATAGTTTACTAACTAAAGCTCATGAGTACGCAGACAGTGTTTATTTTGCTAACGTCGATCATCATTATAGTGATGCAATACAAATGGCAGATTCCGCATTAGACTGTCTCAACCAATATTACCGCAAGTCCTATCCCAGTGGCACCCAGGTCTTAGTGCTAAATGCAGGACGTTATATGCCCGAGTTAGACTGGTGGAAAGACGGCGTAAAGAGTGACTACAGCACCATCCTTGACATAAGAAAT
>R20__coassemble_1726_pt1 | contig 11159 bp, 9 predicted proteins | sample R20__metabat2_high_PE_015 | metagenome-assembled genome bin R20 | reverse complement strand
CAATATGGGTTATCCGTTTTGGGTAGCTATTATAATGGGAACAATCACAGGAAGTGCGGGTGGAGTCATACGTGACGTGTTAGTAAATCAAGTTCCAGTCATCTTCCGTAAGGAGATTTATGCAATGGCAAGTGTCATAGGTGGTTTCTTGTGTTGGCTGATGCTTGATTGTGGAGTAAATGATACCGTTAGCGCTCTCACTTCATTTCTTGTCATCATAGCAATTCGTTTCCTTGCTGTCCGATACCATATTTCATTGCCTACCCTGAAAGACGTCTTTGGAGAAGAAAGTTAAGTTGAGTTACACAATAATAAAGAGTTTTTTTCGTTCTATTGTTTGTGAACCCGTAGAGGGGGAAACATAAGAAGGGAATGAAAAAAACTTTATTTTTTCTAACGATGTTATCTCTGACGCTCACCGTAAGGGCTCAGTGGGATGTACAGTTTTCGGACTATACATCTCTTAAGTCGTTTTATAATCCCGCTACGTCAGGAACTGACGGACTGCTAAACGTTAACGCAGCCTACTCAATGCAGTTCGCAGGGTTCGACAACGCACCTCAGACAATGTATGTAGGTGCAGATATGCCGGTTTATTTTCTCTCACCACGTCATGGTGCAGGACTCAGCTTCATGAATGATAAGTTTGGTGTTTTCTCCACAAAGAAGGTCGCTCTACAATATGCATTCAATATGGCAGTAGGAAAGAAGAAACGCACACGCATAGCCATTGGATTGCAAGGAGCTGTTCTGTCAGAAAATATTGATCCAAGTCAGTTGGATACGGACGAAGGCACAACCTCATCCACCTCCGACCCCGCATTCCCTACCTCGCAAGTAGATGGTACGGCATTCGATATGGGTGCTGGCGTGTACGTGTATAACCCAAATTTTTGGGGAGGACTCTCGGCTTTGCATTTAATGTCTCCACTGATAGAACTGGGCGATCGCTATGAGGTACAGATTGATCCTGTATATTATTTTATGGGTGGATGCAATATAAAAATAAAAAATACGTTATTTACTATAACACCCTCTCTCATGGTGATGACAGATTGTCAGTCATGGAGGGAGGACGTGCAATGTCGAGTCAGTTACGAATATGAGGGGCGCCGATTTTACCTGGGCGCAGGCTACAGCCCCGATATATCTACGACAGTGATGGTAGGTGGTGTGTTCCACGGCATAGGTTTAGGATATTCATATCAAATATACACTCAAGGACTCTCTGCTGTCAATGGTAGTCATGAGCTGGTGTTAACGTATCAGACAGACCTCGACCTGTTCAAGAAAGGTAAAAACTCGCATAAGAGCATAAGATTTTTGTGATTAAGATAAATAAAAAAGATATAAAATGAGAAAATTAATTTTTTTATTGTTATCGCTGACGATGATTTCTGTAGCACTCGTATCATGTATGAGTAGCAGTCAGTCAGGCAGTAACATGACTGGAGGAGAATTAGTAGGAGTAAGTGGAAGTTCCATCGTTGAACCCGCTCCTTATGGCATGGTCCTCGTGAAGAAAGGTTCGCTTGTGATGGGCTCAGATAAGGTTGACAGCCTGTGGGGTAAACAAATGCCTCAACGCGAGATGTCGGTAGATGCGTTCTGGATGGATGAGACAGAAATCACAAATGCAAAATACCGCCAATTCGTTATGTGGGTGCGTGATTCCATTATCCGTGAACGTTTAGCTGATCCTGCTTATGGCGGTGATGAGTCCTACAAGATTGAGGAAGATAAAAATGGTGATCCAGTGACACCATATCTGAATTGGGCTAAGGCCATTCCTTGGAAGAACCCCGATGAAGACCAACAGAAGGCAATAGAAAGTGTATATACTTACCACCCATTTGACGGCACTAAGATGTTAGATGCCAGTCAGATGAACTATCGTTACGAAGTGTTTGATTATGTCACGGCAGCAAAACGTAAATTCAATATTGACCCTGCAAAACGTAATCTAAACACAGACTATCAAGTCAATCCAGATGAACAAGTCATCATATCAAAGGACACAGCATACATAGATGATGAGGGTAAGATTCACCGTGAGACAATCACCCGTCCACTCAGTAGCATGTGGGACTTTGTGAATACCTATATTGTAAATATATATCCCGACACCACGTGCTGGATTAATGACTTCCAGAATGCAGACAACGAGACCTATATGCGCCTCTATTTTTCACACCCTAATTATAGTAACTTCCCTGTCGTAGGAGTCAGTTGGGAACAAGCAACAGCCTTCTGTAACTGGAGAACAGATTATCTGTTAAAAGGGTTGGGAGCAAGTGCTAAATACATACAACGCTATCGTCTGCCTACCGAGGCAGAATGGGAATTTGCTGCACGTGGAAGAGATGGAAATGATTTGCCTTGGAGTCAAGACGGAGTGAAAAGCGAAAACGGGTGTTTCTTTGCTAATTTCAAACCCGACAGAGGTAATTACACAAAAGACGGTAATCTCATCACCAGTCGCGTAGGTATCTACTCACCTAATAGCAATGGATTATTTGATATGGCGGGTAACGTGGCAGAGTGGACAAGCACGGTCTATACTGACGCAGGCATCCTCGCTATGAGCGATATAAATCCAAACCTCACGTACAATGCAGCCATTGAAGACCCTTATGCGTTGAAGAAAAAAAGTGTGAGAGGGGGTTCGTGGAAAGACCCTGAGAGTTTCATCAAGTCAGCTTGGAGAAGCAGCGAATACCAAAACGTAGGACGTTCGTTCATCGGTTTCAGGTGCGTGCGCAGTCAGGTGAGTACAGCAGGAAAGAGTAAAAAATAAATACAGATAAGTATTAGAAGAAAACTATAAAAACGTATATAACGAATGAAGATAGTTAGATTAGTTGCAAAGATGCAACGTTGGATGGATAGCAAAAATGGACAGTTGTTCATGAATTATGCATATAGTTGGGGAGCATCAGTGGTCATTTTGGGTGCTTTGTTTAAACTCACCCACATGTCAGGTGCAGACCTTATGTTGTTCCTCGGCATGGGCACAGAAGTCATCGTGTTCTTCATATCTGGTTTTGAACGTCAGTTTGAAGAGGTGGCAACAGCACCTGCACAGGCAACTGGTTTGGTTAATGCTTCATCTGCACCCGTTGATGCAGGTGAGTTGGCTGATAAGATAGCTGCGTCTGTTGTCAATATCACGACATCACAGACATCTGTGCAAAGTCAACAAGGTGTAGATTTGCAAATACCTGAGGTAGTAGGAATGAATGATGAGATGAAGGAGGCTACGGACAAGTATGTAAGTCAACTGCAGGAACTCACAAGCACGTTGAAGGCAGTAGCAGAACAGAGTGCACGACTCACTCGCGACTCAGAAGAGATGGAGACGATGAATCGCACACTCACAGGCATCAACCGTTTCTACGAGATGCAGTTGCGTAGCGTAAGCAACCAAAGCAACACCATTGACGAGGTGAACACTCAAATACGTACCTTAGCAGATAAGATGGAAGAACTCAACATGGTTTATTCAAAGATGGTTGAGGCTATGAAGGCACACGTGTCATTTAACGCATAAAAAAATAGAGAATTAGAGTTATAGTTTAGAGAATGGCAATAAAGAAAAGAAAAATATCACCACGTCAGAAGATGATAAATCTGATGTACATCGTGCTCATGGCAATGCTTGCCTTGAACGTAAGTTCAGATGTACTCGATGCTTTTACGTTGGTTGATGATTCTCTGGTTCGTACCACACATAATGCCACAGCTGTGAATAGAAATATCTATGCGGCGATTGTGAAGGAGCAGAAGAAAGGTGCTGAAGGAGCAGAAGAGACTTATGCAAAAGCAATGCGATTGAGTAAGATGACTGATTCTTTATATAATCTAATCGATAGTCTTAAGTGGAAGATAGCAAGAGAGACAGACGGGAAAAATGCTGACGTGCATAATCTCAAAAGCAGAGATAACATAGAACCAGCGAACCATGTGATGCTCGCCACAGCAACTGGAGAGGGCGACAGACTCAAATCTGCCATCGATGCCTTTCGCAACAATATCTTAACGCTTGTGAAAGACAAAGAACAGAAAAGACTGATTGCAAATAACCTATCCACCAACGTACCAAAGAATTCACGTGGCGTAGGTAAGGGATGGAAGGAGTATCTCTTTGAAAACATACCTTCGTCTGCAGCAATAACGATATTATCAAAACTGCAAAACGATGTCCGTTATTCAGAGACACAAGTGTTGCATGAGTTGATAAACAACTCCAACCTCGATATAGATATGGGTGAATTGGAGATGGGTGCAAGCCAACTGCACGTCAACGAAATCAATGCCTACGTCATACCGAATACAACGACGGTAGTACGTGGAAGCAAATTCCGTGCTCAGGTGGTTGTCGGCTCCATAGATACCTCACAACACCCTGATATATATGTTGGCAACAGTCTTTTACATTCATCTGACGGTGTGTTTGAGACAACAACCACAGGGTTGGGCAAGCACGTTTTCTCTGGATATATCATTGCCAAAGACGGAGATGGAAATACCATACGAAAAGAATTTCATCAAGAATATGAAGTGGTAGAACCTGCAGCAACGGTGTCAGCCACACTCATGAATGTGCTCTATGCAGGCTTCCAAAACCCTATCAGCGTGTCTGTACCTGGTGTACCAATCAATAAGGTTAGCCTCTCTATGACAGGTGGTACACTCTCAAAAACAGGAGAAGGCAAATACACGGCCGTACCATCGCAGGTAGGTGGAGAAGTGGTGTTTACCGTTTCTGCTACTGAAGACGGACACACCATTCAAGTGGGACAGTTCCCATTCAAGGTAAGGAAATTACCTGATCCTACTCCATACATAGAAGTATCGGACGGAGGTAATGTGAATAGATATAAAGGTGGTGGAAAGAAAATAGGTAAGGGTGCGCTTCTCAATGCCCCTCAACTCCGCGCAGCCATAGATGACGGACTACTTGATATCCCGTTTAAGGTGGTGGGCTTCAATGTCTATTTCACCGACCGTATGGGTAACCTCATACCACGTGGTTCTACATCGGCAGAATTCACAGCACAGCAGAAGTCTATGTTCCGTTCGCTCGGTGGTAGCAACAGACGATGCTTCATTACAGATATAAAAGTCATAGGACCAGACGGTATACAACGAACGCTTGACAGTGCAATGCCTGTGACAGTACAGTGATAGAATAAATAAAAAAATAAAATATGAATAATCTAAAAAACATTGGTATTTTGGTTGTGTTACTACTCATCAATGCAGTAGTAATGGCTCAACCTACAAAATCGCGTGTAAAGGAAAATGCTGAGAAGGCAGCAAGTAATAATCCTGCAGCACGCATAGCGAAAAAAACTACCACTGGCACTGCCACATCGGGTAATGTAAGTGTTGATAGGGCAAGTATCATGTTCCCTGCTGCTGAGTCAGTGCCTGAGGATGTGAGTTGGCGACGTGATATTTATCGTAGTCTTGACCTCACAAAAGACCAGAATGCACCACTTTATTTCCCTGTTCAACCACAAGGAGATAAGGTGAACCTCTTCACACTTCTTTTTCAACTCCTCAATCAAGGGAAAATACCTGCTTACGAATATAAGTTGGACGGTGTGGAAGACTGGAGTAAGGCCAACCGCATGCACTTCAAGGATATGCTCGACCGTCAAGGTATCTTCTATGAGATAGAGGGTAAGACCTTAAAGGTCAATCCGAGCGACATACCTTCTGAAGAGGTCACTCTCTTCTACATAAAGGAAAGTACATATTACGACCAGAATACAGCTACCTTCCATAGTCGTGTGACAGCGCTTTGTCCTGTTTTGCAGCGCGCCGATGATTTTGGATTTGATGATGGTGGAATGGATATCGGTGGAGTTGGAGGAGATGTAGAAGATGACTCCCTGGCAGCACTTGAACCAACGATGGAGAACGAGCCAATAGCTAAACGTAATACTCCTCTCTTCTGGGTAAAGATGGAAGACATCGCTCCATATCTCTCTCAGCACATGATTATGATAAGTAATTACAACAATGCTGCACAGTGCTCAATGGCAGATTTCTTTGATACCAACAAATACAAAGGCACCATCTATATGACCACCAACATGCAGAACCGCATGCTGCAGCAAGACACACCAAATGAGAAAGCCCTTAAGAAGGAACAAGATAAGATTGAACAGCAATTGGTTGATTTCGAAAAGCATCTTTGGGAGACACCAGTGGATTCTGCTGCTTTGGCAAGGAAAGACTCCATTGCAGCAGCACAGCAAAGCGTAAAGAAATCAGCACGTCGCAGTTCAAGCAAAACACAAAAAGTATCTTCTTCCAATAGTGAGGAGAAGGCTGTAGCAACCAAGACAGAAAAAGTAAAAGCCACAAAGACAAAGAGCGAGAAGTCATCGGGTGGTAGCACTCCACGTGTGTCTGCACGCCGACAAAGACATTAACTCTGCTTCAGTTCTGGATAAGATATTCGGGTGTGATAGAGTGATTCAAGGCGAGTCTTGAATACCTCTTTAGCATCCGAGATGTCTTTGAAGGTTATGTCGCATTCCTTGAAATATCCTTCAGCTACCTGACCGTCAATTATCTTATCGACAAGCTCATTTATTGTTTCCTCTGAGTAGGTCTCTAGACTACGCGATGCTGCTTCTACGGAGTCTGCCATCATCAGTATTGCTTCTTCTTTTGTGGAAGGGTTAGGACCTGGATACTGGAACAATGACTCATCAACAACCTCGTCAGGGTGGTTGTTTTTGTAAGTAATCAAGAAGTATTTTGTCTTACTCTTTCCGTGATGCGAAGCAATGAAGTTATGGATGAGTTTTGGCAGTCTATACTTTTCAGCCAATGCAATACCTTTCTTTACGTGAGAGATGATAATCTCGGCACTACTTTTTTCGTCTAATCTATCATGAGGAGAACGTCCGTCGATTTGGTTCTCTGTAAAGAATACGGGGTGTTCAATCTTGCCTATGTCGTGATAGAGAGCAGCTGTTCTGACCAGTTGCACCCTACCGCCAATCTTCTTTGCCACGTCTGCAGCCAGATTTGCCACCTGCATAGAGTGTTGGAACGTACCTGGAGCATCCTCCGAGAGTCGGCGAAGCAATGGGTTGTTTGTGTTTGACAGTTCTACGAGAGTCACATCAGATACAAAACCAAATCCCTTTTCTATCACCCACACCAGTGGATAGGTGAAGAGCAATAAGAAACCATTTATGGCGAAATACATCAGTGTTCTGAGTCCTATATCTTTTATCTCTGCACCAGTAGCAAACTGATAACCACAATAGAACACACACATGGACAACGTCACAAGAGTAGCTACACTGATAATCTGTGAACGTTGAGTCAGTTCTTTCAGATTCAGTATTGCCACCATACCCGCAATCAACTCTATCAATACGAAGTCATAAGGTACACTCAGTGTCAGCGAGATCAGTACGATAGTGCCACAGTGGAACACAAATGCGGTTCTTGAGTCCAAACAAATACGCAGTATGATAGGCACCACACAACAAGGCAGTATGAACACATGAAAGAAATGATGCAACACCATACTTGATGCCAGTACGCACATCATCGTCATCAGCACGAAGGCCATGATGGCATTCAGTGGGCGTGACAGGTAGTCTTCACGATAAACAGACAGGTAATGAACAAGCAATGAACAAATGAACACCACCAATAACACCTGTCCTGCTAGTATGATATAATTAGACAGTTGTTGTTTGCCGTCAATACTCTCACCCCTCATCACGTTCTCATAAGAACGCAGTTTCTGGAAAATCTCTTCAGTGATGATTTCACCTCTATCCACAATTTTCTCGTTGGCAGCAACATATCCCAAGCTGCCCAGCGAATTCAGTTCTTGAGAAAGAACGGAAAATGATTTATCTCTATCGTAAACCAAAGTAGGGACCACTGCCTCTCCAGAAAGTTCTCCCAGTTCCAAAGTGGCCCTTTTGACAGACCAGATGTTGTCGTCGTTAAATTCAACACGCTGAGCCATATTTCCCTTGACAACCTTTATGTATTTCGTGCCAGTTAGTTGCAGACTGTCAAGGTCTCCTAACCCCATAATGAGCATATCAAATGGGATGCCCGTTTTCTCAACATAGTTGAAGTAAGGCTCAAAGGCTTGTGCTATGCTGTCTTGCTTATGCAACAGATCAGAGTCACTCATCTCTATATTGAATTTCTTGGAAGAGATGAGAGTGCCATATCTCCATGGTTGTCCTAATTCGTAACTATAATTGAAACTATTATAGCGAGGCATGAAATAAACCACCACCAACGCAGATGCAGCCACAAGTATTGTACTCAACAGAACGTGTCGGTTCTTGCGATATTTCTGTTTCTTTTTTGTCTTTTTAAATATCCACATTATATTTGAATTATTTATATTTTAAGTTTGTCTGAACCTACAGCCTTGAAACTCATATCTAACCCCTTCACCGAGTGCGTGAGAGCACCTACGCTGATGAAATCAACACCCGCTTCTGCATAGTCACGTATGGTGTCATAGGTGATGCCACCAGAACTCTCAGTCTCTATGTAAGCATTGTCGGATGATTGTGCGCGTATCAATGCCACTGCCTCTCGTGTCTCTTCAGGAGTGAAGTTATCAAGCATGATACGATCCACCCCACCATGTGTCAACACCTTACCCAGTTCCTCAAAGTCGCGCACTTCAATCTCTATCTTTAAGTCTTTGTTTTTCTCTTGCAGATACTTATGACAACGGTCAATGGCGTTTTCCACCCCACCAGCAAAGTCTATGTGGTTATCCTTGAGGAGTATCATGTCGAACAGACCGATGCGATGATTCGTTCCACCCCCTATCTTGACCGCAGCCTTCTCCAGCATACGCATTCCTGGTGTGGTTTTACGTGTGTCAAGAATCCGAGTATTGGTACCTTTGATACGTTCCACGTAACGATGTGTCATGGTGGCAATGCCCGACATGCGTTGCAGAATGTTGAGCATAAGTCTTTCTGTCTGCAGCAGACTCTGAATGCGTCCCTTGACACTCATCACTATGTCGCCAGGCTTCACCTCTGCACCGTCGTGGATGAACACCTCCACCCTCATGTCAGGGTCAAACCTACGAAACACCTCGAGAGCAATCTCTTCCCCTGCAAAGATACCTGGTTCCTTTATCAACAGCAGTGATTCACTCACTGCGTCAGCGGGGATGCAACACAATGTAGTATGGTCACCATCACCAATGTCTTCGGCAAAAGCCAAGTCAATCAGTCTGTCATTTAATTCCTCAACGGAGAGATTGTTTTGATATTTCATAAGTCATAATTAAGTTTATTCCACAAAATTACAAAGTTTTTTTTAATCGTCCAAATTTTTCAATTCGTAGAAGTTGGTGTCTTTCTTTACGAAACCAAGTTTCCTGTATAGTTGATTTGCTGCTACGCGTTGGCTGTTTGATGTTAGGTGTAGAGTGATAGGAGCCAACGTACGGACATCTGTGAGCATGCGTCTCATCAGCATCTCTCCTAGTCCCTGCCCACGATAGTCTTCCGATACCACGATGTGTTCAATCGATGCCAATCGTTGTTCCAATGTGTGCATCACACATAACGCACCACACCCAATAATTCTCTCCTCATCCCTGATGATGTAGATGTGAGAATTTCCGTCTCCCACAGCCTCCCTGATGAGTTGCTCATCAGTCTGACTCGTCACTGACAGTTCGCTCATCAACCGATTTATATCCCTTAAGACATCTGCATCAAAATGAGTAAGTTTTTCTATTACCATAACTTTATTTTAAGAATTAGACGCAACAAAGATACACAAAAAAATGGTTCTCCTACCCAAATTTTTTTAACAATTTTTCTACTAATACAACAAATTTCGTAATTTTGCGTTTAAATTCATGTATGCAGATGTTTGATAGAATAAGAAATGTAAAAATCACATTGGTGGTGATAGCAATCCTCATCGCCATAGGTTCGTTGTTGGCATCTAACTATCTCATCAGTGACCTTAAACACGAAGAAGCAAACAATATGGACGTGTGGGCAGAAGCCATGAGGTCGTTAAACAACGCTGACGAAACCACAGACCTGAACCTCGTGCTGAAGGTGATGGACGGAAACAAATACATACCTGTCATAGTACTCGACAAACAAGGTAATGTACAGACTTATCGTAACCTCTCCACCCGATTTGATGCCGATGAAGACAGCATCACCCTCATCAAACACATGGCAGAAGAGATGCGTACCCAAGGCCGAACAATAAAGATTTATGATGACACACATAGCGAATACACAGAAGTATGTTATGACGATTCTCTGATGCTGAAACGACTCACCATCTATCCATACGTGCAATTAGCTGTTGTGGTACTCTTCGTCATCGTAGCACTCTTTGCTCTCTTCTCATCAATGAAGGCAGAACAAAACAAAGTGTGGGTAGGACTCTCTAAAGAAACAGCACATCAGTTGGGTACACCCATATCATCACTCATGGCATGGAATGAAGTGCTGAAAGACTCATATCCCGATGATGCCATGTTGTTAGAAATGGAAAAAGATGTGAAACGACTGGAGAGAATTGCAGAACGATTCTCAAAGATTGGTTCCATCCCCGAACTGAAACAAACAGACCTCTGTGAGTTGATACAACGTGTTGCCTGCTATATGAATAAACGAGTGTCCAACAAAGTGAAGATATACACTCACGGACTCGACACACCATTAGAAGTGAAGATAATACCTTCACTCTTTGAATGGGTACTTGAGAACCTATGCAAGAACGCTGTTGATGCCATGAATGGAGAAGGAAACATCACAATTAACCTTATCAATCAATCAAACAGCATAGCCATCGAAGTGAGCGACACAGGCAAAGGAATACAGAAAAATCATTTTAAAAGTGTCTTCAAACCAGGATTTACCACAAAAACACGAGGGTGGGGATTAGGACTCTCCTTAGCAAAGAGAATAGTAGAAAACTACCATAAAGGACACATATATGTCAAATCATCAGAAATAGGAAAAGGAACTACGTTCCGTATAGAATTGAAAAATTAAATTTCAATTCCCCTTCAAACTCCTCAAACCCCTTAAACCCCTTAAACCACTCCAACCTCTCGTCTTTCGTCTCTCCTCTCTCTTCTCTCACTACCTTAA
>R20__coassemble_1696_pt1 | contig 11325 bp, 7 predicted proteins | sample R20__metabat2_high_PE_015 | metagenome-assembled genome bin R20 | reverse complement strand
GTGGAAGAAGTCAAATAGTTCTACATGTCATAGGCAATGATGACATAGGTATAGTCAACAACATGACAAGCATCATATTGAAAGAGAAAGACGTGGCACTTCGCAGCATAGATATCAAGTCGTCAGAAGATGGGCTCTTCTCTGGCACACTCACACTGATGCTTGGGGAGAATGCAAAACTCAAACAATTGATAAAAAAAATCTGCGAAATAAAAGGAGTAAAAAACGTAACTAGATGAAAATTGTGATTATTCAGATGGGGCGCACAACAAACACCAACGTTGCAGAAATTTTTAACGAATACATGCAACGTTTGAAACATTATATTCATCTGAAGATAATTACTATACGTGACTTAAAAGACACCAAATCTCTCACACAAGAACAGATAAAACATAGGGAGGGAGAATTAATAATGTCTGCCTTACAAGAGACTGATTACATCGTTTTATTAGATGAGCGAGGGAAAGAAATGAGAAGCATTGAACTTGCTTCTTGGATGGAAAAACGAATGACCACAACGTCTCGTAGATTGGTGTTCATCATCGGGGGAGCATATGGTTTTAGTAACGACATCTACAAAAGATCTAACGAAAAAATCTCTCTCTCACAGATGACCTTTTCACATCAAATGATTCGTATGCTTTTCATAGAGCAATTATATAGAGCAATGACAATAATAAAAAAAGAAAAATATCATCATGAATAAAAAATTCTATTTCACATTAACAATCATACTGTTCATAACAAAATCAGTATTAGCACAAAATGTATTGGATAAGATAAACTCTGCTACCAATAATCAATTAAACAATATGCAAATTGGAACCATAACTATGCCTAAAACGATTGATGGGAAAAAAGTAACTTACTCCTATCAACATGTAATTGGGAGTGGATTTATTGGTAGCAAATATGACGAAAATACAAATGTACTCACAGTATATCGATTGCCTAATAAGGCAAAAGAAGACGGCCGCTTCAGAATTACAGTAGAAGATGACCCTGAAACATATTATTTACCAGTCATAATAGCAAAAAAGGAACAACTGCAGCTGACTGAAGAAGAAAACGAAATAGCGACGGCGTGGACCGAACTTCGACTCCGTCGAGATGCACTAATACGAAATGGTGATACGAAAGGAGCTGCAAAAATACAGAAGCTACTTGATAAAACCACAAAAAACTCAGCAGTAAAAAAAATACTAAAACTCTATAAAAACAACTAAAAAATAAAAAAATGAAACAACAAAATATTTTTTGCTGTTTCATTTTTTTTTATTATATTTGCAAAAGTAATAAACACCATTAACCTCTTAACCTTATTAAACTATACGATTATGTACCTACAGTTTGAAAAGAGTTTAATGACGAACCTACAAGATTCTCTGCCTAAGGAAATCTTGCGCACAAACAGACGAGGTTCGTATTCCGCATCTTCTATCGTAGATTGTAATACAAGTAAATACCATGGATTGTTGGTGGTAAGAGTACCTGAGATTGACGACAATATGCACGTCTTGCTCTCTAATCTTGACGAAACAATCATACAACATGGTGCGGAATTTAATCTTGGGTTACATAAATACCAAGGTGGTGTATTCAGTCCAAACGGACATAAATACATTCGTGAATATTCTTGGGATAGAATACCTACTACAATCTACCGTGTGGGAGGTGTTGTTTTGAAAAAAGAACTTATCTTTCAACATTTCCATGATAGAATTTTAATTCGTTATACACTTGTTGATGCACACTCACAAACAACACTGCGCTTGCGCCCCTATCTAGCATTTCGTTCAACCAACAAACTAACGCATGAGAATTCAGCCGCCAATACAGACTACAATGCTGTTGACAATGGAATCAGTACATGTATGTATGATGGCTATCCAAACCTATACATGCAGTTAAATAAAAAGCACGAATATCATTTCCAACCTAACTGGTATAAAAATATAGAATACCCACGTGATCAAGAATTAGGATATGAATATAGTGAAGACTTATATGTATCAGGGTATTTTGAACTAAATATCAAAAAAGGTGATAGCGTCATCTTCTCGGCAGGATTAGAAGAAGTCAATACTCGAACACTGAAAAGTATATTTGAAAAAGAGATTGAAGTACATAAACCACGTAGTGGATTCGTTGAATGTCTTACCAATGCAGCACATCAGTTTCACTATGAACGAAACGGGAATCACTACATTATGGCAGGATTTCCTTGGTTTAACTGTCGTGCTCGCGATACTATGATAGCATTACCTGGGCTGACATTGGCAATAGGTGAAGTGGATAGATATAAACAAGTAATGGAAACCTTTACTAAGGCACTTAACGATTTCATGAATAAGAAACCCGTCGATCCAGAAATCCACGAGATAGATTCTCCAGATGTGCTATTATGGGCTATTTGGTGCATTCAACAATACTCAAGACTTGTATCAAAAGAAGAAGCACTAACTCTTTATGCTCCTCTCATTGTGGAAATAGTCAATTTCATAAAGAAAGGCAAACATCCCAATTTATTTCTTAGAAACAACGGACTGCTATACACTAACGGGAAAGACAAACCTGTATCATGGATGAATTCAACTGTGAACGGACACCCTACAGTGCCTCGTTCAGGGTATTTGGTTGAGTTCAATGCTCTTTGGTATAACGCCTTGGAGTGTTGTGCCCAAATGTTGGAATACGAAGGAAAAACTGACGAAGCCTTAATGTATCATCATATGTCTGAAAAAGCAGGTTTATCAATGAGGAAAGTACACCTAAATCATCTAGGTTACTTACTCGACTACGTAGAAGATGACCATACATCTTGGTCTGTGAGACCAAATATGCTCATGGCTGCAGCCTTAGAACACTCTCCATTCACTAAGGCCGAGAAAAAGACATTTTTTGATATATGTACTAGAGAGTTACGTACTCCTAAAGGCATTCGTTCTCTTTCTCCAAAGAGTGGCGGGTATAATCCTGTTTGTGAAGGTGAACAGTTACAACGCGATGCTACATACCACCAGGGAACAGTATGGCCATGGTTATTAGGTTTCTACTTGGAGACTTGTATGAAGATACATGGTGAGAGTGGATTATCATTTGTGGACAGAGCACTCGTAGGACTCGAGGAAGAGATGTTCTATCACTGCATTGGCACATTACCAGAATTCTTTGATGGTAATCCACCATTCCACGGACGTGGAGGTGTTTCATTTGCCATGAACGTGGCAGCAATACTGAGAGTCAGTAAGATGTTATCTAAATTCTACAACTACTAAAAAAGACGGTACTATCATATGAAAGTGTTAATGTTTGGATGGGAATTCCCTCCTAAAATATATGGCGGATTAGCGGTCGCTTCTTATGGTATCACCAAGGGGTTGAGCCTACAAGGAGATGTAGAAACCACATTTTGCATGCCGCGTCCTACTGGCAAAGAAGAGAAATTCCTTAAGATCATAGGAATGAATAATGTACCAATCGTATGGTGTAATCCTGACTATGAATACTTAAAAAGCCAACTCACTAGTGACATGACACCAGAAGATTATTATGCTTTCCGTGATAATCTATATGCCGACTTCAAATACATGCATACCAATAATTTGGGTTGTATGGAATTTGCTGGTGGATATCCAAGCAATCTACACGAGGAGATAAATAACTTCTCAATAATAGCTGGTGTGGTGGCGCGTACTCGACAATTTGATGTTATACATGCACATGATTGGCTGACATATCCAGCTGGAGTACATGCTAAATTAGTGAGTGGTAAACCACTTTGCATACACGTACATGCGACAGACTTCGATCGTTCACGAGGAAAGGTAAATCCTACCGTCTATTCTGTAGAAAAGAACGGAATGGACCATGCTGACTGCATCATGTGCGTGAGTGAACTTACTCGTCGAACTGTCATCAATGAATACCACCAAGATCCAAATAAAGTATTTGCTGTACACAATGCAGTATATCCTCTACCTAAAGAATATCAAGATATACCACGCGAAGATCATGGCAAAGAAAAAGTGGTCACATTTCTTGGACGTATCACTATGCAAAAAGGACCAGAATATTTTGTGGAGGCAGCAGCATTAGTACTGCAACGCACAAGAAACATACGGTTCTGCATGGCAGGCTCAGGAGATATGCTGGAGCAAATGATTGATCTCGTAGCGCAACGTGGTATCGCTGATCGTTTCCATTTCCCCGGATTCATGAAGGGCGCTGATGTGTATAAATGCTACAAAAACTCAGACGTTTTCGTCATGCCTTCCGTCAGCGAGCCTTTTGGTATTGCTCCATTAGAAGCAATGCAGTGTGGCACACCATCAATCATTTCAAAACAATCTGGTTGTGGAGAAATACTCAGTAAAGTCATTAAAGTAGATTACTGGGATACATATGCAATGGCAGACGCAATCTATTCTATTTGTACTAACCCAGGATTGTTCTCATATCTACAAGAAGAAGGATTGAAAGAAGTTGACGAAATCACATGGGAGAAAGTCGCAAAAAAAATTCGCAGTCTGTATGATTCATTACTTTAAGATCATAAACAACAATAAGAATAACTGAAGATTGAAAATATTATAAATATGGCTAAAACGATTTGTTTATACTTTGAGATTCATCATCCCATGAACTTAAAACGTTACCGTTTCTTTGATATCGGTCGTGACCACTTCTATTATGATGATTTTGAAAACGAACGTAACGTACTTGATTACACAGAGCGTTCATACATTCCAGCTCTCACTGCGCTCATTGAAATGGCAAAACAACACAAAAAATTCTTCAAATGTGCCTTCTCATTTTCTGGGGTTGGATTGGAACAACTTGAATTACGCGCTCCTCAAGTGATTGATATGATTCAAGAACTGAACAAAACGGGGTGTGTGGAATTTCTTTGTGAGCCTTATAGTCATGGTTTAGCATCACTCATCAATGAAGAATGTTTCCGGGAAGAGTGTATACGAATGAAGAAAAAGATACAAGAAGTATTTGGACAAACACCAAAGGTGCTACGCAACTCTAGTCTAATCTATTCCAATGATATTGGCCTACAAGCTGCAGATATGGGATTTAAGGCAATAATGACTGAAGGAGCAAAGCATATCTTGGGTTGGAAATCGCCTCATTTCGTCTATCATTGCGAGCAAAATCCTAACCTAAAACTCTTGCTACGTGACTATAAGTTATCTGATGACATAAGTCTTCGCTTCAGCAATCCTGCATGGGAAAGTTATCCTCTATTTGCTGACACTTACATGGACTGGATAAGTGCATTACCTGAAAATGAAGAGGTAGTAAATGTTTTCATGGAACTTTGTGCGTTAGGTATTTATCAACCGCTTAGTAGTAATATACTTGATTTCATCAAAGCCTTACCTGCTGTAGCAAAACGTAAAGGAATCACATTTTCATGGCCTTCAGATCTTTGTAAACGTAAGTCTGCTGGTGGACTTGACATTCCTTATAACATTTCGTGGGTTGGAGAAGAACGCGATACAAGTAGCTGGCTTGGCAACACACTACAACGCGAGGCTTTCCAAAAATTATATAGTGTAGCTGATCGTATTCGCATTTGTAACGATAAGCGATTAAAACAAGATTGGGATTATTTGCAGGCATCTAAGAATTTCCGCTATATGAGCACAAAAGCTGAGGGAATAGCTTTAAAACGTGGAATGTACGATGGCCCGTATGACGCATTTACCAATTACATGAATATACTTGCAGATTTCTTCAATCGTATCAATACTCTCTATCCTGTAGATATGGACAACGATGAGCTCAACTCTCTTCTCACAGTCATAAAGAACCAGGATGAAGAGATAAAGTCAAAAGACAAGAAGATTGAGAAACTACAAAAGGAGCTTGATAGTCTGCCTCTAAAACAAAAGACTACCACAAAGAAAGTTAGTACTAAAAAAACTACTGAACAAAAAGCTCCGAGCAAAAAATCCAACCGCCCTTGATACCGGGTAATGCCCGTACACGTATAAACCTTGCAGAAACAGTTGCGTCATAACGTGACTGTTTCTTCGTATCACCCCATCCCATTTGTTGATAATCCTCTTGTCGAGCACAATACAATTCATCGTACTTGGCATCATATAGTCCTTGCCAATCTATTCCGTTTGTACTAATATCCACTATTATACGATAAGGCAAATAAATTTCTGGCCCAGTGCTTTGCATAAAATCACCAAGCACTGATGTAAATGTGCATTGTTTGCCTAAATCTAGGACTATATCAATGCCTTTGCCAATAAATCCTTGCCAACGACCATCAGTATTGTTCCACCCACCAAAAACACCATCACATAAAGTTCTTTTACCTGAACCTGGATAGGCACTAGAAGGTTGTGTCTGATACTTAACCTCTTTTATCGGCCAATATTGCTTCAACTGTATTTTTCTCTCTCCTACTTCTTTCTTAAGATCAAATGCATTAATCTGCAGTTTGTTTCTAAGTATTCTTACGGCTGATAGCGCCTTTTTATGAAAAGCTTTAACATCTCGCTTGTCAGTAAATCCTATTTGTCCTAATTCAGCTATAGCAAAAGCTCGTGGCCATATCATATATTCAGCATATTCTGGAGTTTCAATATGTTCTGTCCACAAATTACATTGTAAACCCAACAAACGCGAATGCCCGTCATAGCCTTCTGCTGGATTAGGCATCATAAACACACTATCAATAGGTAAATAACCGCCTGCAGCAAATGGTTCGTAAATTGGTGCATCTTGTGCTTTGTCTAAATAACAGTATTTTCCTGGACAAAGAATAACATCATGACCTAATTCTAATGCACGGCGTGCTGTCTTTATATCACGCCATACCATTATAATCATATCAGAATCTTGTGGAGAATCAGTTAAGGCCTCATCCCATACAATCATTTTCTTACCTAGTGCATTCACAATTTTCTTCACTTCACGCATACCTATTGGCTGAATACTATTTTGCGTAGCAGCCTCGTCACCACCTACATGAAGATAAGGAGCAGGAAAAATCTCTGCGACTTCTGTCAAAACATCTCTCATGAAAGAATATGTTTTATCATTAGCCATATCCATTTCTGCATGATTATAGCCAATTTCAGGATATGCCACAATGGCTTCTTCAGAATGAGCAGGAAACTCTATTTCAGGTATAATCAATACATCGTGGTCCTTTGCATAAGCGACCAATGCCTTTAATTCTTCTTGGGTATAGTAACCACCAAATCCATGTTCTTTATCAGAATATTGGCGATTTCCATTCCACCAATCAGCCCAACGACATTCCGTTCTCCAAGCACCTACTTCTGTTAAGCGAGGACGCGACTTTATTTCTATTCTCCAACCTGCAGCATCTGTCAAATGCAGATGCAAACGATTCATCCCGAAATAAGACAAAGCATCAATTTCTTTGTAAAGATATTCAATAGGAATGAAATGACGACTTACGTCTATCATCACACCACACCACTCGAATTTATTTTGTGCCTTAAGCGACAAGGTCATACAAGCCACTGAGACAATTAAGCACAGCGACAACAAATTGTGTTTTATTTTCATTACCTATTAGAACTTGGGTGTTCCAATTCAAAGTCTAAGAGTGTACTTAGAGACTGGTGATTAACAATACTCTCAATGGCTTTTGCAAATGGAGCAGCCATAGATAGTTGTTTCAATTTTTCACAATTTCCGTGATAAGGAATAGAGTCTGTAAATACTATTTCCTCTAATTCAGAATCCATCACACGTTCACTTGCTGGATCGCTCATAATACAGTGAGTTGCGACGGCACGTACAGTGCGTGCTCCAGCTTCTTTCATTTTATTTGCGGCTAGTGTAATGGTACCTGCAGTATCTACCATATCGTCAACAATAACGACGTCTTTATCTTTCACGTCACCAATAACCTTTATAGAATCTACTACATTAGCCCGTGCACGTTCTTTATGACATAATACAAGTGGCGCATTATTTAATTTCTTAGAGAACAAAGCAGCACGTTTTGAGCCACCTACATCTGGTGATGCAATTGTGAGATTTTCAAGGTTCAAACTACGAATATAAGGTACCAATGCTAATGAACCATAGAGATGGTCAACAGGTATATTAAAGAAGCCCTGAATCTGATCAGCATGCAAATCCATAGTGACAAGTCGGTCTATACCCGCCACAGAAAGCATGTCAGCAACCAACTTAGCCCCTATTGGTACACGTGGTTTATCTTTTCTGTCTTGTCTAGCCCATCCGAAATAAGGAACGACAGCAACTATACGATGAGCAGAAGCACGCTTAGCGGCGTCAACCATCAATAATAATTCCATTAGATTCTCCACAGGTGGAAATGTAGATTGTACGATAAACACATCACTTCCTCTTATGTATTCCTCATAATTGATTGTGAACTCTCCATCTGCGAAATGTGTCACAGACGAATCTCCAAGTGGTTGTCCTAATTCTTTACAAATCTTTTCTGCAAGGTATTTTGAACCTTCGCATGCAAAGATTTTAAACTTTCTGCCGTCTCCCATTTTTTGATTGATTTATTGATTATTTTTTGTTTGATTTATTTAAGCCATTTTTTACCTTTTGATATAACTAAACCTTTATATGGATATGTAATTCTACGTCCCATGACATCATACATTACTCCTTTGGTATATTTATCTGAATTAGCATTTAAGACATCTATTCCTGCATAATCTGTTGCTATTACAGGAAGAGATTCGCGTCCATCTGCATAGACGGCACTGATTTCGAATTTCTCTGATGTTGATGCTGATGACACGAAATATGTCTTCTCTGTTACATTTACTATAAAATCTTCGTTTCTATATATATTGAATGAAACTGGAGCTTCTATGCTCGTTAGGTACGAGATATCATCTAATAAGAGAAGGAATCCGTTTTCACTTATTTGGCGAATAGCAAAGTATTTTGCACCTGTAGGAATTTGGAAAGATAATTTTTCCCACTCTCCACGAATAAGTGTTGCTTCGCTAATTTTTACAAAACTTGTTATTTCGGTATCTGTAGTTGAGTAGTAGAATTCTAATTGTTCTGGTTGTGTTTCTTGACCATTACGATTACGTCCCCACAGAGTGATAGTTTGCTCCACGCCAGGCAATTTAGGAGAAACAACCCAGTTATCTGAAGGAATAAATTCTGTTAGTAGTGCATTCGCTTTATTTACGGTTGCAAGAGACTGTACCCCGCTATGTCCATTAAAACTCGTGGTACCATCATTATGGTCTGTCCCATTCCATACGAAGAAAGATCCAGGATAGCCTTCAAATCCGATCGTCTCAGATGTAAAGACTTTACAAAATACGCCTTCGTCTTGAGTAAGCACCTTAAAACCTTCAATAGTTTGCTCTGGTGAATATGTCCACGCTTCTGCCGATTCAAACGTTTCTGTCACCAATCTTGGAGTACCATCTTCTGCTTGCCAACGCAGTCTAACACCTCCATTCTCTTGTTGATATGTAGCCGAATAAACAGGTTCCACTGTTGGGTCATAATCACCTGCTATCAATGCGTTATCAAAGTTCACTGCGACGTTATATTCACTATCTGTATTATTAGTTATTAGGAAGAACTCTGGAATTATATATTCTTCTTCCATGTATTCACTCAAATCATAATTTGCAGTAATCCACTTAGCCTCAGCCTTTGTCATCTCAGCTACCTTGATAGTTTCAAAATTTTTTAGTTCACCGCTCTTCAAACGTATGGCTACAGTTATGGTCAAATCATCTCCTGGTGTCACACGATAATCAAATGAATACTTAGGATTTTTGTTATTTTTCAGTGTAATCTTACCTAAGGACAACTCTCCCTCTAATGGTTGGTTTGTCATCCAACAAATTGATTGTCCATCTCCGTCAGTTTCGTAGTCTTGATCTATATACCAACCACTTGTGACTGGTATGACAAGATGCGTAAATCCATCCAGTCCAGTGAAGTGCTCTTCATAAGGCATAGGCAATGCTTCACCAACCACGAGTCCCGCGAATGTTTTGTCAGACATCCCCGCTTCATTGGTTACAACAAGTGCTACTTGAAGATAGTCTTGTTCATCTGTACCTGTTTCGCAAGGGAAATCAAATTCTTTATTCTTTCCTGTATAAAGTAGCATTTTAAGAGATTCACCGTCTGTAGCATATAAAGAATATGTCACATCAGTTGGATCAACCACCTTTCCATTTTTGCCTATATTAGATACCTCGTTCCAAGCAAAATGAATAGAATTTCCATCATCTCTAACAATGTTCATAGTTGTCGTTGCTGGTATATCATAACCTACCCATTCATTAACGACTGCCTTATCACCAAGTCCTACTGTATTTTCAAATCTAAGCATGAATTCATGCTGACGTGAGCCTTCACATGAAACGTCTACGGTCTTCTTATCACCAGTATCACATTGGCCTCTTACCACTTCATTGCTATCTACATATAGGATATAAGTCAGTCGTTCGCTTGTACTTAAAAGAGATCCATCAAACGCTTTCAGTGGGGCTGTGAATGTAGCTTTACCATTCAGACTTGCACCTTCAAACGCCACACTAAAATCAGTTGATGCTGCAGGTGCTTTATCATCTACTTCTTGTGGTAAGAAAAGCATAAACGACAAGCCAGCAGGAGCACTTGCTATTTTAGTAGCAGCACCTGTATTCAGATTAATTGTAAAGAGGGCATTTTGCGAGATATTTTTGTCGTATGCTGTATAGTAGAAAGTATTTGTCTTTTGATAAATCTCTCCTGCCTGAGGAAGGTTAGTATTTGGTGTTACTCCTGTTTTTCCTATATATAGCTCGCGACCATCTTCTTTATCTATCTGATAAACCTTATTGTCCGTAGTAATGCCATAAACGTAACCATCGCTACTCACTCCCATTACTGAATAGATATGGTATATTCCTGATTTTATTGTTGTACGAGTCCATGTGGTATAATCCACCTTACCGAAATCTGTTGTTCCCTTGTCATTATAGAATTGTCCCCACACCTCGCCTGTTGTCTGATCTTGTGCAGTACATAATGCACACATTGAATATCCATCTTGTACTACTTCGCCATAATCACACAGGCCAGTAATTGGATCTATTATGATATGAAAAATCATTCCGCTCATATAATGATAGATGCCTCGAATTTTGCCATCTACTATAGCAGAGCCATTGACAGGCACATATGTTGTGCTACACACTGAACGATAAATATTCATATTACCTACATTGGTAAGATATACCCCTTTACCTGCATCAGGGAGGTTACTTGTCCAACCTGTATAGCAATCCTGTGCTACGAGAT
>R20__coassemble_1693_pt1 | contig 11332 bp, 9 predicted proteins | sample R20__metabat2_high_PE_015 | metagenome-assembled genome bin R20 | reverse complement strand
TCATAGTTCATTGTATGGTTACGGGATGGATACCAATCCTCGTCTTTCCGCCGAACATGATTTGGCAATTTTTAGTGATGTAATCGCACCTGCCTGCAGGACTTCCCTTGTTTTCAGATCCATTTTATCTATGGCAAATGTCAATGACACAATCAAGTGGTATGAGACGCCCCTGGTTTTGTCACTCATGAAGAATGCAGGATATAATGTAGTATTCTATTCCAATCAGTTTGTCAATTCTCCAAATGGCGACCAATATGACGCGTCGTGTGGATTCTTTTTCCATCCAAGGGTTAGACCACATATTTTCTCACATTTCAATTCAGTGCGCCACAAATATGATGGCGAACTTATTGAATCTTTTTTTGCCCAGAAAGATTCTCTTCAGTGTGATTCTTGTAATCTGTACATAATTCATCTCTGCGGTCAACATGTACAGGCAAGTGCCAGATATCCTAAAGATAGTACTATATTTGTTTCGAATGATTATAAGTACAGAACAGAACTCAATGATAGAGAGAGACGTGAAGTAGCGGAGTATGACAATGCTACTCGTTACAATGATTTTATCGTTTCAGAAATTATTAATCATTTCAGAGATGACGAGAGTATAGTCATATATTTTTCTGACCATGGGGATGAAGCTAATGATTATCGTCCGCACGTTGGACGTTCTCATAATTTCAGTGATATTGGGGCGCCAGGAATGCATTGCCAACTAGATATACCTTTTATCGTCTATATGTCTGACGCTTTCAAAGAGAAATATCCTGAAGTTTATGAAAATATTAAGTCTTCCGTTGACAAACCTTTTATGACAGATGATTTGCCGTATGTACTTCTGGATTTAGTTGATATGAAGTCAAAATGGAATATACGAGAAAAGAGTCTCTTTAATCCAGAATACAACCAAGCACGAAAGAGAGTTATTGATAGAGAGTCTGTTAAGGGAGGATGGGGTTTAGATTACGATTTGATTGTTGATAAGTATGGAAAGTGGGAAATCGGCTATTGAGTTCTATAACTGACACATGGTTTTCTATACGTATTCATTATGCTCTTCGTTGCTCTGCTGCCGCAACGTTAGAGGTCTGGTAAAACTGTGTACCCCCTAAAAAATGTTAATTTACTAAAAATTTGGAAAAAACTTTGTATATTCATTTTTTTTTATTAACTTTGTAATTCGCTAAATTTTTGTCGGTATTATGTTACAACAGATAATTAATGGAGTTATCTTAACACCTTCGGGGTGGTTGAAAGACGGCAGCATCGTGACGGAGGACAATAAAATCATTGATGTGCTACGCAACACTTCACTCATTGAGGGTGCGGACGTCATCGACGCCGAAGGACAATACGTAGTTCCTGGAGCAATCGACATCCACATACACGGTGGTGGGGGTGCAGATTTTCAAGACACTACAGAAGAGGCATTCAGGACAGCCATTGAAACGCATAGGCGTCATGGTACTACAGCCTTTATGCCTACCTTGTCGTCTTCAAGCAAAGCCCGTATAGAGGCAGCAGCAGAGACGTGTCAGAGGCTGATGCAGGAGCCTAACAGTCCTATACTTGGTCTGCATCTTGAAGGTCCGTATTTCAATCCTAAAAAAGCGGGTGGACAAGAACCTGGAGTCATACGCCTACCCGATCCCGACGAATATATCGAACTCATTGAGCGTTTCCCTTGCATAAAACGTTGGGATGCTGCACCCGAACTTGATGGGGCAATGGAGTTTGGGCGATACGCATCTGAACACGGTGTGTTGGTGGGACTTGCTCACACAACTGCCGATGCAGAGACAGTGAGACGGGCTTACGACAACGGTTACACTCATGCCACACACTTCTACAACGCAATGACCAGCATACATAAAGAGGGTATGTATAAACATGACGGCACGGTAGAGGGCGTTTACCTCATGCCTGATATGACCGTAGAGATGATTGCTGACGGCATTCATTTACCTCCTACGGTTCTGCAGTTAATATACAATATGAAAGGTGTGGAACGCACAGCACTTATCACCGATGCTTTGGCTTGTACGGACAGCGCTGATGGTAGGGCGTTTGACCCACGAGTAGTTATAGAAGACGGGGTATGCATACTTAAAGACCACACCGCGCTTGCTGGTAGCATTGCTACTACGGACAGGATGATTCGCACAATAGTAGGCAGGACCAATATACCTCTTGAAGATGCCATCCGCATGGCATCAGAGACGCCTGCACGCATTTTGGGTGTGTATGATCGTAAAGGCTCAATTGAAAAAGGTAAGGATGCTGATTTGTGGTTTTTCACTTTGTAGATTTTGAATAAAAGACCTCTCATACTTATATCTAACGACGACGGTTACCGCGCTCAAGGAATCAATACCTTGGCAGAAATAGCCAGAGAGTTTGGAGATGTTGTCGTTGTTGCACCCGAAGATACTCGTTCGGGATATTCACTTAGTGTCACTTTCTATGATGTACTTAATGTGAGGGAGAGAAGTGAGAGGAGTGAGAGGAGTGAGAGAAGTGAGGCTAAGGGAAGCCTACGTGTTTATAGTTGCAGCGGAACCCCTGGCGATTGTGTAAAATTGGGGTTAGACACATTCTGCGAAAGGACACCAGACCTTGTGCTTGGGGGTATCAATCATGGTGACAACTCCAGCGTAAACGCTCACTATTCAGGTACTGTGGGTATCGTATTGGAGGGTTGTATGAAAGGTATTCCAAGCATAGCATTCTCACACCAAGACCATAAACCAGACATTGACTTCGAACCAATGAAACCATATATACGTATGGTGATAGATATGGTGCTGCGCAATGGATTGCCTAAAGGCACTTGTCTGAATGTGAATGCACCTCTGCACCCACCATACAAAGGTATTCGTGCGTGTAGCATGGCTGACGGCTCGTGGGGAAAAGAGATAGAAGAGAGAGAAAGTCCACGAGGATACAGGTATTATTGGTTGGTGGGGCATTATACCTGCTTAGATAAGAGGGCTGACAGCGACCAACGATGTCTTGAAGAGGGTTATGTCACCATAACACCTTTACAAGTTGACCTCACCAACTATGATTACATAAAACAACTGAATTTAGAATTAAATAAGAACAAGAACAACAACACAAAAGATTGATACTATGAAATACTATATTGTTGTAGGCGAAGCATCGGGTGAATTACACGCATCAAATTTGATGAAAGCACTCAAAGCAGAAGACGACAACGCAGACTTTCGTTTCTTCGGGGGCGACTTGATGAACGAAGTGGGAGGGGGGTTAGTACGTCATTATCGTGACCTTGCGTACATGGGGTTCATCCCCGTGCTACTACATCTTCGCACAATCATGAGAGGTTTGCAGCAATGCAAGGATGACATAATGAAATGGAAGCCAGACGTATTGATATTGGTAGATTATCCTGGCTTTAATCTCAATATAGCAAAATTCATACACAAGAACACCAGCATCCCAATCTATTACTACATATCTCCTAAGATTTGGGCTTGGAAAGGGCATCGCATAAAAGCCATAAAACGGGATGTTAACAAGATATTCTCCATCCTACCATTTGAAGTGGAGTGGTATAAGAAGAGAGATTATCCTGCAAATAAAATTTCCTACATAGGTAATCCGTGCGTGGATGCAGTGAGTGAATTTCTCTGCGGAGAGTATGGCAACGAAACATTTAAAGACTTCTGTGAGAGGAACAACCTTGAACGTAAACCTATCATAGCCATCTTGTCAGGAAGTCGTAAACAAGAGATACGCGACAATCTTAAAATCATGATTGAAGCAGCGAGTGAGTTTGATGAATATCAATTGGTCATTGCTGGTGCACCTGGAATTGATTTTGAATTCTACAAACGACAAATTCGAAAAATGGATTTAGGAGAAGTAGATCCTGTCATAATCTTTGACCAGACATATCGCATACTACGACAATCAACAGCAGCCCTCGTCACCTCTGGCACAGCGACGTTGGAGACTGCCTTACTGCGCATCCCGCAAGTGGTGTGTTATTATATACCGTGCGGAAAGATAGTTAACATTGCACGTAAATTATTTTTGAAGGTGCCATTCATCTCACTGGTAAACCTCATTGCAGGGGACGAGGTGGTTACGGAACTTGTTGCTGGCGGGATGAACGTAGATGATGTTCGTCAGTCACTATATGACATCCTTCCTGGTAGCGAGAAGCGTGAAATCATGCCACAGGAATACGATGACGTAATAAAGAGACTGGGTAATGTCGGGGCTTCTACGCGTGCAGCAAAGCAGATATTTGATTCGTTAAATCAATAAAATCATCTATACTCAGTTGTTCGGGACGCTTCTGCAGGAGCTCACTGTCTAAAGTAGTGCAAAGTGGATGAATCTGTTTGAGTCCGTTACGAACCATCTTTCGACGCATAGTAAACACCGTCTTCACTATCCTACGAAAGAGTTTCTCATCACAGGGCATCGCCCGTCGTTGATTGCGCAGAAGACATACTACCCCACTCTTCACCTTTGGCGGAGGATTGAACACATTTTCATCAACGGTGAAAAGATACTGAATATCATACCACATTTGTATGAAAATGGTAAGCACGCCGTAGTCCTTACCTCCGGGCTTTGCAGCTAATCGCTGTGCCACCTCGCGTTGTATCATACCTGTACAACAGGGAATAATATCTTTATTATCTACTACCTTGAAAAATATCTGAGATGATATGTTATAAGGATAATTACCCGTCAACACGAAAGGACTATTTCTGAAGACAAGATGCAAATCTGTTTTCAGGAAGTCTTCAGCAATTATCTGGTCATCTGCAAGTAAGCCGTGTTGAGTGAGATATGCTACTGATTCTTCATCTAACTCTACCGCCTTAAACGCACGTCCTTTGGGTAGCAGAAATTGAGTAAGAACACCTGTGCCTGGTCCTACTTCCAATATCGGGATATCGGGACAAACATCTACCGTATCTGCTATGCGTGAAGCAACATTCAAATCTGTAAGGAAATGTTGCCCTAAGGATTTCTTTGGTTTTACATAATTTTTCATATTCTCTCACTTCTCTCACTTCTCAACAACACTACGTTCTCCACATGTTGCGTATGGGGGAACATATCTACTGGTTGTACACGCACCACTTTATAGCTGGTAGAGAGTAGCTCCAAATCACGCGCCTGCGTAGTGGGATTGCAACTCACATATACTATACGCTCTGGTGATGTGCGCAGTATCGTATCAATAACGTCCTTATGCATTCCTGCTCGTGGTGGGTCGGTGATGATGACGTGTGGTTTGCCGTGTTGTGCAATGAACTGATCGTTCAGCACATCCTTCATGTCACCAGCAAAGAACAGAGTATTATCTATATTGTTTATACGACTATTTTCTTTTGCGTCTTCTATTGCCTCTGGTACATACTCTATACCTATGACCTGTGATGCTTTGCTCGCAACAAAATTGGCAATCGTACCAGTACCTGTGTAGAGGTCGTAAACAAGTGGGTGTGAAGAAGCGGGACATTCGGAAGTGTCAAAAGCAAAATCACGCACTACCTTATATAAGTTATAGGCTTGCTCTGTATTGGTTTGATAGAATGATTTTGGCCCTACCTTAAAACGTAGTCCCTCCATCTCCTCAAAGATGTGGTCTTCCCCTCGATAGACCTTCACCTCCTGATCTCCGAAAGTGTCATTGGCTTTATGATTATCTACATATAACAAAGAGGTTATCTCTGGAAACTCATCGCTGACAAATTGCAAGAGACTCATCGCTTGGGCGTGCTCTGTCGCGTTGTTGATGCGGAACTGAATGAGCAGCATCAACTGTCGGGTATTACTATCACGTATCATGATGGAGCGAAGAAGTCCTTCGTTTGCTCTCAAGTCATAAAATTCCAGAGAATTGTTGATTGCATAATCACGAATAGCATTGCGTATGCGATTCTGCATGTCATCCATAAGAAAACACTCGTCTATGTCAAGTATCTTATCGAAGGCACCTGTTATGTGAAACCCTAATGCGTTGTGTTGAGACACATTCTGTGGCTCATCGGACAGTATCCACCTGCGATTTGAAAATCCAAACTCAAGTTTGTTTCGATAGTGATATGTTTTCTCACTACCCAGTATGGGTGACACTTCTGGCAATTCAATATGTCCTATGCGAGTGAGATTATCGATGACTTGTTGCTGCTTTGCACGTAGTTGTTCTTCATAACGCAGACATTGCCACTTGCAACCACCACACACACCGTAGTGTTTACAACGAGGGGTATCGCGTAGCGGGGAGTATTCGTGAAAGTTAATGACACGTGCCTCCATGAAAGAGTGTTTATTTCTTGTGACTTGCACATCTACAACATCACCTGGCACCACGTAGGGAACGAACACCACTTTGTCATCAACATGAGCTATTGACTTGCCTTCAGCAGCCACTTTCTCAATCTTTATCTTCTCCAGAATTGGTAATTTTTTCTTCATAACTTACTACTATTGATGAATAGAGATATGTCAAGGGGAAATAGTACATGATTTGTATAAACAACGTAACAAAAGTAGAAAAAAGCATAACTGAAATTATTATACTTGGATGGGATATGACAAAAATACTTGCTTTTAGAATATCACCTGACAGATATGCTTGCCATGCTGTCTGCAACATAACCGTAGAAAGTAATAATGGTGTGGAAGTGATAAGTATTAAAATGCCAACTGTCACACTGAGCAATAAAACAAGTCCCAAGACTTTCATGTTATATGTAATGCCAAGACGGAGAGCATAGCGTACGGAACGAACAAAAGTCTTCCCGCTGAATACTAACGATGGCGTGACTAAGGCGGTGAACCAAGAGAACAACAAAATAACAATTACGTTATATGTGCTTGGAATAAATGAGAAGAGCATCAACAATAAGACTGTTATTATATACCAAACGGACATATAACACAAGTGTTTCTTCATTTCTTTATAAAAGAAGCTTAATGTCACCTTAGAGAGATCGTAGGACGAGGACTTCAGATGCACTGCCGTAAGAATAGCCGTTTGAAACACACACGATGCAAACAACGACAATAGAAGCATCGCAATATATGCTATCTGTATTGTAGTTGAAGGATTTGACGGTTCGGATGTTTGTGTTACAGACAATATAATGGTGGCTGTGACAAGTAAACTACAAACAAGCAAAATAGCCCAAAACAATCTGATTAATGAGGAGGTATTATTACAAAATAACTTCACTCCTTCAAATAGACACTCTTTTATGTTTCGTCTTGTGTAAAACATTGTATTCATTTTTTCATTATTTATTCTTCTCACCATTTCTAAACTCCTTCGGGGTCAAACCTGCATGTGACTTAAAGTAACGTGTAAAAGCCGCAGGAGTAGAGAAATTCAGTATATGACAAATCTCTTTTATCGTACAATTTTTATTTTGAAGTAACGTCTTAGCGTCGAGCATGACATACTCATCTATCCACTCAGAGCCAAAACGTCCTGATGTCTCCTTAACAATAGCAGATAAGTATTTAGGAGATACCTTGAGTTGTTCTGCATAAAAATTCATGTAACGATATTGACGATAGTGCTGAGCAACAAGGGTGCCAAACAACTGACTCATCTCCTCTTTATGAGTCGTAACGATTTTTTTTGGACTATTTTTTTGCATATCTATGATTGCTTGATAACCATTATATCGCAATATGTCAAGCATGTTTTTCACCACCTCCGTCTTGAAGAGAAAATTTTTATTTTGCAACTTATTCTTCATCATCGTGTAAAGCAACATGGCGTCCTCCATATTTTCCTGTGGCATATAACCTACGGGGTCGTACATAACATACTGTAGAGATGCCATACCTAAACGAGCGTCGCTGGAATAATTACCGAAATCCGAGTCTATAACAATCACCATGCCCTTGAAGTCATTGCTTACGGCATTAAATTGGAATAGTGAATTTTTAATGATTGTAGCTATATTATTTTTTCTTAGAATATGATGACGGAAGTTTATTTGCACATCAAGATTTCCTTCCACACAGACTATCACCATTGTCGCTTTCATCTGTGCAGGTGCAGTCATGGCTCGGAAGCCACTCAACAAGCGTCTGGAATCGTCCAAATTGTCAGATAGAAAAATCTTACCTTCTATCTCTGCCAATTTTATGGTAGACGGAAATGAGGAAATATCAATAGTTGTCATTTATTTTTTTTTGAAATGATGTGTCAATGGTCGGCATGGTCTTGCCTTCATTAAACAGCTTAATGGCTTGTTCAAGTGTTTTATCACCTGTATTGACGTATTTTACATACTGCTCCATATCAAGAGCGTTATAGATGATTGACGCATAAAGTGTCTTCTCAAGTAATTTGCGTGATTGATAAATCATATTATTTCTGCGCTTCACACCCTCCTTATCACAATAGCGTATGAATTGTTCAAGAACATGATTATGGCGCAGGTATTTGTCAATAGCAGAGGCAGAAGCAAGTTTAGCAAGAGTTTCCCGATGAGTGTCTGTATAGTTAAACGCAAACTGTAAGACTAAACCAGAGTTCACCACTTCTCGGAAATAATTTGTTATTTGTGTGGTATCTTCTGGCACAAAAACATCTGGCATAATGCCTCCACCACCATATACTTGACGCCCAATAGAGGTTTTATATATCTTACCTTTTTGTTTGATAGAATCTTCACTGAAGAACTCACCATGTTCAAAACGCGTTAGGAGGTCGTTCGTGTAATTCGCATCATCTCCACTTTTGTAAGGCTTCTGTACGCATCGTCCTGATGGAGTGTAATAACGTGCCACAGTAAGGTTGATGATAGAACCATCAGTAAAGGTTATTGGCTGCTGCACCAAACCTTTACCAAAAGTACGACGACCAATTATTATTCCTCTATCATTATCTTGAATAGCTCCTGCAAAAATTTCAGAAGCACTCGCACTGAATTCGTCTGTAAGCACAATGATTGGCATTTTTTGGTAAGAGCCACGTCCGTCACTGGTATAATTATTTTGTGGCATACGAAGGCCTTTAGTATAAACAATCAAATGATCCTTAGGTAAAAACTCATTTATCATCTGTATTGCAACAGCCATATTACCACCACCATTGCCACGTAAATCCACCACCAACCCAGATAATGAAGAAGACTCCGATTCAAGTTGTGCCAAAGATGAGAGCAATTCATTGTAGGTGCTCTCACTGAATTTATCTACTTTTATATAACCAAGTTTATCCTCAAGCAAATATGTGGCACTAATGCTCGTCACAGGTATGTCTCCTCGTATAATGTCAAAAGTCATAGGTTTACGTGCTGCACCTCGTAAAACGACTAATTTCACGTGGCTACCTTTTTCTCCTTTCAACAGACGCATGGTCTCCCTATTGCTCACTTTATCTTTACCTGCGTAAGGTTTTCCATCAACACTGATTAAACGGTCACTTGCCAAGAGTCCAACTTTCTCGGCAGGACTTCCCTTTATTATAGTTGTGAAATAGACTGTGTCATCTCGAATGGTAAACTGCACTCCAATACCAGAAAAACTCCCTTTCAAATCGTCATTCTGGTAGGACGCCTCCTCTACATTGATGTAAGAAGAATGTGGATCTAATTCCGCTAATATCTTTGGGATGACCTGCTCAACAATACGTGATACACTTATCGTATCAACATATTGGTCTTCAATGATACACATGAGGTCATTCAACTTATTTGAAGTATTGTTGATTATATTGAGTCTGCTACCTGTAAAACGGTGTGAAAACATTGACCCTATAATCATGCCCAAGACAACAGCAATTGAAATATAAATTGGAGTAAATCTATGATTTTTGTTCGTATTTGTCATATGGTTATTTGTGGTGTTATTCTTTTGAATGAGATATATTTGTTATAACTCTGGGATGACCTGTACAACTTCCACCCCAGCACGCTCGAGGAGTGCCAATCCTTCATCAAGGCGATATTTTTCTCCATAAATCACGCGTTTAATTCCCGACTGGATAATCAACTTTGCACACTCAATACATGGTGATGCTGTGACATATAAAGTAGCCCCTTCACTGGAGTTATTTGAGCGAGCGAGTTTGGTGATGGCATTTGCCTCTGCATGTAAAACATATGGTTTAGTTACACCGCTATCCTCACACACATTCTCAAAGCCAGAAGGCGTACCATTATACCCATCTGAAATTATTGCATTATCTTTTACCACCAATGCCCCTACCTGACGACGCTTACAATATGAGTTCTCTGCCCATATTGACGCCATACGCAAATAGCGCTCATCAAATTTTTGCTGTTTTGTCTTCATATAATTACTATGTTTTGTTTATTCTTTTTGAAGTCCAGTCCTACGAAGCAATGCGTCTATCGTAGCTGGACGTCCACGAAATCTCTCATATAAAATTTCTGGTTCTTCTGTTCCACCGCGCGAAAGAAGCTGTTCACGAAATTGTTGTGCCACCTCTTCATTGAATATACCACGCTCTTGAAAGAGAGAATAAGCATCAGCATCCATCACTTCTGCCCATTTATAACTATAGTAACCTGCGGCATAACCACCTGCCATGATGTGTGAGAACTGAACCGACATGCACGTATCTTCCACGTCTGGTAAGATAACAGCATCACTCCATGACTGTTTCTCAAAGGTTCTTATATCTTCACTAAATGGTTCTGTGAGAGTATAATAAGCCATATCTAACAAACCAAAACGCAGTTGTCTCAAGCAATCTAAGCCCACATTGAAATTGCGACTTCTTAATATGCGCTCAATATATTCAGCGGGTAATGATTCCCCCGTTTGATAATGAACAGCGAAGGAATTAAGGAACTCTGGTTCTACCGCATAATTCTCCATAAACTGAGAAGGTAATTCCACAAAATCCCAAGCAACGTTTGTACCAGAAAGTTCTTCATAAGTGGTGTTGGCAAATATGGCATGCAAGGCGTGTCCGAATTCGTGTAGGAAGGTCTCAACTTCTCCATGAGTCAGCAAAGCTGGTTTATCTGCTGTGGGACGAGTAAAATTCATGACCAACGACACGTGTGGACGACTATTATTCCCGTCCTTATCAATCCATTGACCCTTGAATTCGGTCATCCATGCGCCAGACCTTTTGTCACTCCGAGGAAAGAAATCACAGTATAGTACGGCAAGAAACGAACCGTCCTTATCAAAGACTTCAAGAGCATCTACGTCTTCGTTATAAACAGGTATCGTCTTATTCAATTTGAAGGTAATACCATACATCCGTGTTGCTAATCCGAAGACTCCTTTTTTTACCTTTTCCAATTCAAAATAAGGGCGTAACATCTCTGAGTGAATTTGA
>R20__coassemble_1663_pt1 | contig 11473 bp, 13 predicted proteins | sample R20__metabat2_high_PE_015 | metagenome-assembled genome bin R20 | reverse complement strand
TGCTCGCTCAATGTATGTTTATATTACTAAAATAATAATTATATTAAAAGACGACCCCGATATTGAGATATTAAACGTACATGGGAAAGGGTATAAACTTGTTGTGAAGTAGTTAATAGATGAGAATAACTACGAGGATAACATGAAGTAATTAAATAACGCAAAAAAAAAAGCACACCGACAGGTGCGCTTTTTTGTTGTTATCGTTTTTAGTCTTCAGGTAGATTCTTTTTGTTGATTACTACGTGCCAGATGATGCCTGCGATAATCATAATCATACAGCCAAGTACGTACCAATTGCGACGCACATCAAGTAAAACACGCAGTGGTGGAATAATCATTGCAAGAATCATAAGTACTGCTCCTAGGATAACCAAAATAAGTCCGTAATAATTTTTAATGTTGTTGCCCATATCTATTTTTTTTTATTTGTTAGTACTAATAAATTATATTATAACCTCTTAATGGAGTGTGCAAATATACTATATTTTTTTTTATTCACAAAATAATTTTATAATCCGAATAGAACTTTGAGCCCAGAGTCAACTCCACTGAATCCCATGAACGCCATGGAGAGAAGGCCTGCTGTGATGAGTGCAATGGGCATGCCTTGTACGGCTTTAGGTATTCGTGAGAGTGATAGTTGTTCACGCAGTCCGGCAAATACTATCATTGCTAAGGCGAAACCGAGTGCGGTGGAGAGAGCGTAAACAATTCCTTGTAGCATAGTGTAATCTTTCTGAATAACTAAGATTGCTACACCGAGAATACAACAGTTGGTAGTAATAAGTGGGAGAAATACTCCGAGAGCTTTATATAGAGCAGGTGACACCTTCTTTAAGATGATTTCTACCATCTGAACCAGTGCGGCAATCACTAAGATGAAAGCAATCGTCTGCAAGTACCCTAATCCACAAGGATCCAGTATGTAATGTTGAATAAGATAAGTCACTATCGTTGCTAATACCAATACGAACGTGACAGCTGCACCCATGCCACTTGCAGTGTCCACTTTTTTTGATACTCCGAGGAAAGGACAGATGCCAAGAAATTGTGATAATACTATGTTATTTACGAATATCGCAGTGATAAAGATAAGTACGTATTCCATAAATCAAATTATTATGTGGTTATTATTTTGATGATTTCAGTTTGTTAACAAGTGCTATGAGATACCCCAAAACGATGAAAGCACCTGGGGCAAGTACGAACATAAGCATGCCGTAGTCTTCACCTTGTAGATTGAGACCAAACACTGCACCTGCGCCAAGGAATTCACGTACGGCACCCAGTAGTGTAAGCGCAAGGGTAAATCCGATTCCAATACCTATTCCGTCACAGACGCTATCTAAAGCTCCGTGTTTTGCTGCAAACGCTTCGGCGCGACCAAGGATTATGCAGTTCACGACGATGAGCGGAATAAACAGACCGAGTGTGGCGTATATGTCAGGAACATAGGCTTGCATCATCATTTGCAGTATGGTGACTAACGATGCTATCACTACTACATAAGATGGGATGCGTACTGTATCAGGGATATAGTCTTTTATGAGAGATATGATTAGGTTAGAGAGTATGAGTACGAAGGTAGTTGCCAACCCCATTGACATACCGTTGATAGCTGAGGAGGTGGTGCCAAGGGTAGGGCACATACCGAGTAAGAGAACGAACGTAGGGTTTTCTTTGACAATGCCGTTCCAGATGTATTTGATACTATTCATTATTCCTGTCCTCCTTCCTTTTTGGTTGCTCCTGATTGAGCATCAGTAGTTGCTTTGGTAAATTTGCTGTCATAAGCGGCTTGCACCCCTCTAAGAAATGCGCGAGAGGTAATGGTTGACGCAGTAATGGCATCTATGTCACCATCATCCTTACTGACTGTGAGATTGCACTGTCCAGGATTCTTTCCGATGATATCACCTTTCTGCCCTTTTTGAAACCACTCGGATACTTTTGCTCCAAGTCCTGGCGTCTCGGCGTGTGAGAGAATCTGATACCCTAGGATTGTACCTTCTTCATCAAATCCTGTGAGGATTTCAATGGGACCACCAAAACCATTGCTAGAGGTCTTGATAGCGACACCTTTATTTGTGGTGTAAAAGGTAAATCCACTAACGCTATCTGTCTCCTCTATGACATTCAGCGAATCATCTGTTTCCACTCGAAGCACTTCTTTGATACCTTTAGATAGGTTCTCAGCATTTATTTTCTCTATCTGCTTCGATGTGATGCTGTTGACTGCAGCCAATGCGCCACCGGCTACGACACTGATGATAGTCAGCACCATTGTCATGTTTTTTATGTTTGATTCTAGTTTCATATCTTTTCTCCAAAACGTTTTGGTTTACAATATCTATTGATGAGTGGAGTGAACGCATTCATAATGAGTATGGCAAATGACATACCTTCTGGGTAAGCTCCCCATGTGCGTATGATGATGGTTAGTAGTCCAATGGCTACACCATATATTACTTGTCCACGTTTTGTCATCGGCGAAGTGACGTAGTCGGTTGCCATGAATACGGCACCAAGCATCAATCCACCAGAGAAGAGATGTGCTAAAGGATTGGCATAAATAGGGTTACTTATGTGTAGCAATGCAGAGCAAATGCCTACAGTAACGATTATACTGATAGGTATATGCCAGGTGATTATTTTCTTATAGAGCATATAAATAAGTCCTAATAAGATGGCTATCTCACATACTTCCCCAAGTGAACCTCCTGTTTGTCCAACCATCATATTGAGGTCTGAAGGGAGGTTGCTCAGTATAGATGCATCACCACTTTTTACAGCTGCTTTCATCAGCGATAGGGGGGTTGCTGCAGTTGTTGCATCAAGTGTCATGAAGTTTTGTCCTACGGTAGGCCATGTAGTCATTTGTACTGGGAAGGAGATGAGCATAAATGCTCGTCCAGCAAGTGCTGGGTTGAAGAGATTGCAACCTAAACCACCAAATGTCATTTTTACTACTCCGATAGCAAATAATGCACCCAATATGATAATCCATAAAGGAAGATTGGAGGGTACGTTCATCGCAAGCAATATTCCTGTTATTATGGCAGAACCATCATTGACAGTTGATGTTGGGTTGCCAAGCAAGTATTTGTTGATAAACCATTCAAAAAACACACATGATGCTACAGAAACAGATGTGAGGGCAACGGCGCCGAGCCCGAAATACCAAAAAGAGCACAACAAAGCAGGTAGGAGTGCTATGATGACCCCATACATATTTTTTCGTGTGCTGTCACCACTGTGTACGTGTGGCGAAAGAGATATTGTCAGTTTATTCATTTTTTTGATAACGATTTTATTTAAAACTATTTTGCTGACCTGCTGCGGATGATTCCCATAACAGTGGTCTTGCCTATGCGAATGCGGTCGAGAAGAGGCCTGTGTGCAGGGCACGTGAATTGACATGATCCACATTCAATGCAACTCACCACATCTTCTTTCTCGCTTTGTTCCCAGTTCTGTTGTTCAGAGAGTGCAGAGAGCAGATATGGTTCAAGCCCCATAGGGCAAGCACTGACGCACTTAGCACAACGAATACAAGGTGTCTCTTCTTGACGATGTGATTCTTCGTTTCTCATGATGAGAACGCCTGACGAGCCCTTACATATTGGTACGTCTGTGTTGGCAAGTGCTTTACCCATCATTGGTCCACCACCAATCACTTTGCCTGTGTCGATAGGTAATCCGCCACATTCGTCAATGAGTTGACTCATAGGTGTTCCCATACGTACGAGTAGATTTGATGGTCGTGCCAAACTCTTTCCAGTAACCGTGACTATACGCTCGAAGAGTGGTTTGTTTTTCATCACTGCTTCATATACAGCATAAGCCGTTCCTACGTTCTGTATTATTGCACCGACACTGACAGGAAGTGCGGGGGGGGCAGGGACCTGACGGTTGATGACGGCGTCGATGAGCTGCTTCTCTCCGCCCTGTGGGTATTTCACTTGCAGTGGAACTATCTCTATATTTGAGATGGCATTACTAACATGACGTAAGTGTTGAATAGCATCAGGCTTATTATTTTCAATGGCGATGTATCCTTGATTGACACATGCTGCCTTCATGAGCAGTTGCAGACCGATGATTATCTGTTCTGCTTTTTCTAACATCAGTTGGTGGTCGGCAGTCAAGTATGGTTCACACTCCACTGCATTGATGATGACACAATGAGGAGTCATATTTGGTGGAGGAGTGAGCTTTACATGACAAGGGAAGCATGCACCTCCCATACCTACTATGCCTGCTTTTTGAATGATATCAACGATTTCTTTGGCTTGTAAGTCTGCTTTACTAGAGAAAGGTACTAGCGTTTCAGTCTTATCTATTTCTGGAAGCCATTCGTCGCCTTCTACATTGATGAATATAGCAGGTTTAGCATATCCACTTGCATCGATAATTGTGTCTATTTTCTGCACAGTTCCTGACACAGAACTGAAAATGGATGCAGAGACAAATCCGCCAGCTTCGGCAATCATCTGGCCCACGCGCACTTTATCACCTTTCTGCACTATAGCTTTTGCTGGTGCACCTATGTGTTGTGAGAGTGGAAATACTGCTGTTTGTGGTAGCTGGGCTGGTTTTATTGGTTCGCCTGCAGATAGTTTGTTTTCTTCAGGATGAACACCACCTATCTTAAATGTCTTCATAATCCTAACATGATTTGCTGTGATGGCAACAGAGGCGCATCGTAGTTATATTTCTTTTCTGTAGCACTTTCACTTTTATTATCAGAAGGTGTGATGTCTATGGTTCCGTGTAACAGATATTGTTGCGAAGGAAGTAGTGGTGCGTTGTAGTTTAATTCTAGGGGCTTGTCGTAAGGACGTACAACGGTTGATTTCTTTTTAGACTTAAGTTCTACACTCTCATTATTTACCTCTGGTTGAGCGCTCATTGCTGAAGGGATAATTCTCTTTGGGTTTGCCTCCATGTTTAGTCCTATGATGCTTCCTTGAGGACATACATCTTCACATTGGCGACATTGTGTACATTTCTCAGGGTCTATATATGCAAGGAAATTCTCTATAACGATGGCATCTGAACCGCACACCTGTTCACATTTCTTACATCCTATACACGACACTGCGCATGCTTTTTTTGCTTGTGCACCTTTATCTTTATTCATACACTGTACCACCATCGTTGCCTTTTGTTCATCGACGGTGCGTATCTCTATGATGTTGCGTGGACAAGACTTAGCGCATGCTCCACAAGCTGTACATTTGTCTTTATCTACCTCAGGCAGTCCTGTCTCTGGATTCATGTGAATGGCGTCAAACAGACATGCTTCTACGCAGTCACCACACCCAAGACATCCATAAGCACAAAGTGTCTCACCTCGACCTACGCTGTTTGCTGTTTTACAACTGCGTGCACCTTCATACTTCAATAGATGTGGACGGAAGTCACATGTTCCGTTACAGCGTACGACAGCCATGTGTGGGGCTGTCTCTTCTACTTCCATGCCTAAGATTGATGCAATTTGTTTCATACAATCCGTTCCTCCTACAGGACAGTTGAGACCTTCAAGCGAACCCTTGTCTGCTGCCTTAACACATGCATCAGCCATAGCAGAACAACCAGGAAAACCACAACCACCACAATTGGCTTGTGGAAGTATCTCTGATACTTGATTGATGCGTGGGTCTTCCTTTACGGCAAATTGTTTAGCAACCATCCACAATACAAGTGCTGCAACCAGTCCGATTGCTCCCAATACCAGTATTGCTATTAAAATTATCATCATATATTTTTTTGTTTATGTACAATATGAATAATCACATAGTAAAGTATCAAAGTAATGACAATCACACCGAAACTCATCAGTTCGCTCCATCCACACCACAATACTAATGCGAACGACAACACTGCCATTATTACGAGTGGAATGATGAACATCAACAGCACAGCCTTGCGACGTAAGTGCGGAGAAACACATTCTTTCGTGTCTGTTGTTTTACAAATGCTCTTGATAAGACATCCCCCGCATATTTCGTTTTCATCTTTGTTCATCGTAGGTGTTTCGTTTGTCTTTACAAAGATAGCGTAAAGTTAATGAAAAAAAATCGTTTTTGAAAATTTATTTCGTTTTTTGTTATAATCGTTGTGGGTTTCTATGTCTCTTGTTTATTTAAAGAGTCCGAAGAGTTCTGCATCTATCTTGTCGGTTATGTATTGAAATCCTTGTGGATCATTTTCAAATTTCACCTCATCTACAGGTATGATGAGCAGTTTTCCGTCATAGCTGTTTACCCACTCTTCGTATCTGTCATTGAGTCCCTTGAGATAATCTAACTGAATGCTTTGTTCAAATTCTCTTCCACGTTTTTGTATTTGTGCTACGAGGTTAGGTATGCTTGAACGTAGGTAAATCATGAGATCTGGCTTCTTGACGAGTGACATCATCAAGTCAAATAGGCGCGAATAATTATCAAAGTCTCGGTCAGTCATGTTTCCCATAGCGTGTAGATTTGGTGCAAAAATCTTTGCATCTTCATAAATGGTTCTGTCTTGTACAATCACTTCGTCTTTCAACTGAGATATGTCAACGACGTCTTTGAATCGTGTGTTGAGGAAGTAAACTTGGAGATTGAATGACCAACGTTTCATGTCGGCGTAGAAGTCTTCTAGATAGGGGTTATAATCTACTGATTCAAATTTAGGTGTCCATCCATAACGCTTAGCAAGCATTTTGGTGAGTGTAGTTTTGCCACTTCCAATATTTCCGGCAATTGCAATATGCATATTTTTTTATATTTAAGGTTAATATTCTAAAACAGTCCGAAGAGCAGTCTGTCAATTTTATCGGTGATGAATTGAAAATCTTGTGGCTTATTCTTGAAGTCCAGAGGATCTGCTTCAATTGTCAGCACTTGTCCAGGGTATTTATTATAAATGAAATCGTCATAGCGTTTGTTGAGGCCTTCTAGATAGTCGAGTTTTATGCTTTGTTCATATTCTCGTCCTCTTTTTTGTATATTGCCGATGAGGTGTGGCACACTTGCTTTCAGGTAAATCATCAAATCTGGTGTTTTCGTCACTTTGGTCATCAACTGAAAGAGATTCATATAGGTTTCAAAATCTCTGTCAGACATATTTCCCATGTCTTGGTTATTTGCTGCGAACACATAAACCCCTTCAAAGATGCTACGGTCTTGAATGACGGTCTTGTCGGTTTTTCTTATGTCGAGCACGTCTTTGAAGCGTTGTTGTAGGAAATACACTTCCAGACAGAATGACCATCGTTTGATGTCCTTATAATAGTCTTTCAGATATGGATTGTCAATCACTGACTCAAATCGTGGCTCCCACTTATAGTGGTTTGCTAACATTGTGGTCAGTGTGGTTTTTCCACTTCCTATATTTCCAGCAATTGCGATGTGCATATTGTTTTTAATATCCTGGTTTTTTTAGTAGATGGAACATATTTCTCTTATATGCTTCAACACCTGGTTGGTTGAATGGGTTAACTCCTATGAGTTGCCCACTTATTCCACAGCCTTTCTCAAAGAAATAAATAAGTTGTCCGATATTGTATTCATCTAGTTTTGGAATGGAGATGCGTAGGTTTGGTACCCCACCATCTATATGTGCCATACGTGTGCCTTCTTCTGCTTTGTGATTTACGTAATCAATGTGTTGTCCAGCTATGTAATTGAGTCCATCTAAGTCTTCGTCATCGTTTGGAATGGTGAGACTTGAGTTTGGTTTATCTACAGACAATACTGTTTCAAAGATTATACGTTCACCGTCTTGAATCCATTGTCCCATGGAGTGTAAGTCGGTAGAGAAGTCTACGCTTGCAGGGAATATGCCTTTACCGTCTTTCCCCTCGCTTTCTCCGTAGAGTTGTTTCCACCATTCGCTCATGTAGTGCAGTTTTGGTTGATAGTTTACGAGAATTTCTATTTTTTTACCTTCTGCATAGAGAGCATTACGACAAGCTGCGTATTGTGCGCAAGGGTTTTCTGCGAATGGACGGTCAAGTGCACATTCTTTTTCCATATCGTGTGCACCACGTACAAGTTCTCTGATGTTGTATCCAGCCACTGCTATTGGCAATAGTCCGACGGCAGTGAGTACGGAGAAACGTCCACCTACGTTGTCAGGTATCACGAAACTCTTGTAGCCTTCTTTATCGGCAGTGGTGCGTGCTGCGCCCTTGTGTGCGTCAGTAACTGCTACGATAACGCGTTGTGCTTCGTCCTTACCTCGTTGTTCTTCGCACAAACGTTTTAGCAGACGGAACGTAATGGCGGTTTCTGTGGTTGTTCCTGATTTAGATATGTTAATAACTCCAAAGCGTACGGTACATAGGTATTGTATCAGTTCTGTCAGATAGTCTTCACTTATATTATTACCTGCAAAGAGAATGCGTGGAGAGTCATTCTTTTTTAGCCATGTGAAGTTGTCGTCTAGAGCTGCGATGACGGCTTTAGCGCCGAGGTAACTACCACCGATGCCGGCCACAACTACTGCATCGCAGTTTTCTTTTAGTGTTTGTGCTGTTGCTTCTATCTCTGTCAACATATCGGTTGTGATGGCAGAAGGTAGATGTAACCATCCTATGTAGTCTTGTCCCAGACAAGTGCCGTTTTCTAATGCTTGTTGTGCAGTCATCACCGCAGATTCGTAACTCTCAATTGTTTTTGTGTTCAAGAACTGAGTTGCGTTTTGTAGTTCTATTCTCATAATAGATATATTGTTTATTCTTTTTTTTTAGTATAAGTTATGTTTGTTATCTGAATGAGTCTCCGAGAATCTTGAATTCTACGTTTGGATTTATCTTCTCATAGAGTATGTTATATACTGCGTCCAATATTGGCATGTTTACATGATGTCTCTTATTGAGTTCTTTCATGCTTTTTGTACCGTAATAACCTTCGGCAATCATTTCCATTTCTAGTTGTGCCGTCTTCACTGAATATCCTTGTCCAATCATAGCTCCGAATGTACGGTTGCGTGAGAAATTAGAGTACATGGTAACGAGCAAATCGCCTAAATACACGGAGTTATAAATGGTCCTTTTTTCTTGTCCTTCTACTGTCTCAAGGAAACGATTCATTTCTTGTACGGCATTGGTTACAAGTACGGATTGGAAGTTGTCACCGTATTTGAGTCCGTGACTGATTCCCGCCGCTATGGCATAGACGTTCTTGAGTACCGAGCCAAACTCAATACCTTCAATGTCTCTACTCACGGATGTACGTATGTATTTGCTTGATAGCATACTTGCCACGGTGCGTGCATTTACTTCGTTTTTACAGCCCACAGTTAGGTAGCACATGCGGTCCATTGCTACTTCCTCTGCGTGTGACGGGCCACCAATCACACACATGTGACTTTCTGGCACATTGAAATACTGTTCGAAATAACTTGATATGGTGATGTTCATATCTGGCACGAGACCTTTGATTGCTGTGCACACTAGTTTTTCTCTCAGACTCTCGTTCAGCTTTTTTAGGTGTCCTTTCAGATAAGGTGAGGGGGTTACAAAGATTATGGTATCTGATTCAGCCACTATCTTGTTTATGTTTGTGGAAAAAGTGATGCGGTCGGTGTCAAAATGCAGTCCCGTGAGATAAGCGGGGTTATGCCCGAGTCGTTTGAAGTCTTCAATTCTGTCCTCGCGGTGTATGTGCCAATTGATGTGCTGGTTGTTAGCCATACATATCTTTGCAACTGCGGTAGCCCAACTACCACCACCTATGATTGCTACTCTTCCGCAACTTGTGAATTCCATGTCTTTTCAACTTTCATTGTTGGGAATAATAACACTTCCTGAATACTGGTCTGGCCAGTCATAAGAATAGCGAGTCGGTCGATACCAATACCTATACCAGATACTGGTGGCATACCATATTGCAGAGCGCGTAGGAAGTCATGGTCGATGACCATAGCCTCGTCGTCGCCTTTATCAGCGAGTTTCATCTGTTCAATGAAACGTTCTTCCTGATCGATAGGGTCGTTCAACTCTGAATATGCATTGGCCAATTCCTTGCCGTTCACCATCAACTCGAAGCGTTCTGTCAGTCCAGCCTTGCTACGATGCATTTTGGTGAGAGGTGACATCTCTACAGGGTAGTCAGTGATGAAGGTTGGTTGTATGAACGTGCCTTCGCAAGTCTCGCCAAATATCTCGTCAATGAGTTTGCCGCGTCCCATCTTGTCAGTATTTTCCACACCTAATTTCTTGGCTACATTTCTCATCTCTTCTTCCTCCATATTCTCGAGGTCATAACCAGTTTTTTCTTTTATGGCTTCCAAAATTGGTAGTCTGCGATATGGCGCTTTGAAGGAGATGGTGTTTTCTCCAATCTGTACTTCGGTTGTGCCATTGACAGCAATGCAAATCTTTTCCAACAACTGTTCGGTGAATGACATCATCCAGTTGTAGTCTTTATAACTCACGTATAACTCCATACATGTAAACTCTGGGTTGTGGCTTTTGTCCATGCCTTCGTTTCGGAAGTTACGCCCAATTTCATAAACTCCTTCAAATCCACCCACGATGAGGCGTTTTAGATAAAGTTCAGTTGCAATGCGCAGATACATGGTTTGGTCGAGTGTATTGTGGTGTGTAATGAATGGACGTGCACTGGCACCACCTGCTATCTGTTGCAAGATAGGTGTCTCCACCTCAGTAAATCCTGCATCATCAAATACCTGTCGCATAGTCCTAATGATAGTGGCACGCTTCAAGAACGTGTCCTTCACACCTTCGTTAACAATGAGGTCAACATAACGCTGACGATAACGCAATTCTGGATCATCAAACTTATCATATGCTACGCCATCCTTATATTTCACTACAGGCAGAGGACGCAGACTCTTTGATAACAATGTTAATTCTTGGCAGTGTACACTTATCTGTCCTGTCTGTGTGCGAAAGACAAAACCACGTATTCCAATAAAGTCGCCTAAGTCAAGTAACTTTTTGAATACCACATTGTACATATCTTTATTCTCGTCTGGACAGATGTCATCACGTGTCACATATACTTGTATTCGTCCCTTAGAGTCCTTCAACTCTATGAATGATGCCTTACCCATGACACGTCGGCTCATCATTCGTCCTGCGATGCATACCTCACGTTTTGGTTCCAGATTTTCATCAAATTCATTTACAATATCTACTGAGAAAGCTGTTACAGGATATTCCTCAGCAGGGTAGGGGTTGATACCCATGTCGCGTAGAGACTGCAGATTTTGTCTGCGAAACACCTCTTGTTCATTAAGTTCTTCTTTCATTATTTTATATAGTCTTTTTGGTTATTCAATGCAAAAACACCACAAAGGTACAAAAAAAAATCGTATTTATTACTTTTTTATAAAAAAAAATCGTTACCTTACCCTTAGTATACCCTTAGTCAACGATTAGTGATAAGGTAACGTTAAAATGACGTTAAGGTAGTGTTAATGTGGCGAAGTGATATATAGAAAAAATAAAATG
>R20__coassemble_1649_pt1 | contig 11531 bp, 5 predicted proteins | sample R20__metabat2_high_PE_015 | metagenome-assembled genome bin R20 | reverse complement strand
ATATAGGAGAGACGGCATTGCTTAATGCTAAAGGTGCTGCTGTAGGTGTGTTATCAACCACACGCACCGTCTATTCGTCACAAAATCGTATCATGAACAATTTGTTTATGCAATATGTCTTTGACCACGATGCGACAGGACGACGTTTAACTCTCGGAGAGGCTCTGCAATACGCAAAAGATAAGATAACTGTCAGTTCCATGCGTGACTCAATAAATAAATGCCATTTTGTCATGCTGGGAGATCCTGCAATAACCTTGGCTCTGCCAACACCTTATAAGATACGAATAACTGAGCTCTCTTCGAGCAAGACAGATACTATCTGTGCGGGCGATTTAGTAACGGTAAAGGGGTGTATAGTAGATAATGAGAATAATCGTGTCAATAGTTTTAATGGACAGATTTATCCAACGGTATTGGATAGTGAAGTGAAGGTAACATGTAATAATAATGCTGGAGAAAGTGTGACACCATTCACCTTTATGGACCGCACAAGGACTTTGTTCCAGGGAATGGATTCCATCAGTAATGGTGAATTTAATTTCTCGTTTCGTGTGCCACTGGACATAAACTATTCATTGGAGACTGGACTCATAACTTTATATGCAAAGAGTATAGGCGGAAACACCACAGCAAATGGTTCATACGATGAGTTTATTGTAGGAGGCTCAAATCCAAATATGCCAGTAGATACCATTGGGCCATCTATTCAGTTGGTGCTTCAGGGGGCAAATTGGTCCATCGTACCAACCACCCCGTCTGTGTATATAACGTTAAAGGATGAAACAGGAATTAATGCTTCAGAGGGTAGTGTGGGACATAATATGATGTTAAGCATTGATAACGAAGAGTCGAAAACATACAGTCTGAATAATTACTTCACGTACGACATAGGCTCAAGCACATCAGGTACGATAGAATTCCAAGTCCCAGATGAACTGTCGGTAGGTTCACATACGCTGATGGTGCGTGCGTGGGACATACTGAATAACTCCACAACAATAAAAAAGACATTTGAGGTTGCAGACGACTATTTCCACAGTGTCATTTATGACGTACACGGCAAGGAGGTATGGAATGGTAATGGAGATGGATATCTTTACACCTTGCCAAAGGGTATATATATTAAAAAATCAGTCACAGAGACCAAAAAATTCTTGATTAAATAATAATTTGTATTTTTTTACGTTATGTATATATTATGAAAAAGATCATTATTATAATTATTTTTGTGGGATGGATGGGCGTTGGCTTTGCACAGGATGTAAAGAATCAATTAAATCCAATATATTATGGTGTACCATCATTAGCAATAGCTCCAGACGCACGTGCCGGTGCAATGGGTGATGTGGGTGCAGCAACTGATCCAGATGTGAATTCTCAGTATTGGAACCCTGCAAAATATCCGTTTTGTATCAGTCGTTCTGGAGTGTCATTGAACTATACTCCGTGGTTGCGCCAACTCGTCAACGATATTGACTTGGCTAACGTAACAGGCTATTATCGCTTAGGAGAATGGGATGCAATATCTGGTTCACTTCGTTATTTCTCCTTAGGTGAAGTATATAAACAAGATGAAACAACCATCAAACCCTATGAGATGGCGGTAGATATTGCGTACTCACGTATGTTGAGTGAGACATTCTCAGCCGGTGTTGCCATAAGATATATACATGGAGATATGGGTGACCATGAAGATGATGGCGTGACACCAGGTAGTGCATTTGCTGCCGACATAGCAATGTATCATAATGGATACATCAATTTAGGTGCGCATGAAAGCCAACTCGGTTGGGGTCTTAACATAAGCAATATAGGTAGTAAAATCTCTTTTGATGACGGAGCAACTAACCAATTCCTTCCTACAAACCTACGCTTTGGTATGTCTCTCTTGATACCACTTGACGACTTTAATACACTGACCATTGCCGCTGATGCAAATAAGTTATTAGTACCGACACGTCCAACATTTGAACAATATCGCGAAGAAACAGGAGCTGCTGAGGATGATTATTCTGGTTACTCAAGTTGGTTGAATGATCAAGGTTATTACAACGTGGGCTCTATTGCTGGTATGTTTAAATCGTTTTCTGATGCTCCAGGAGGATTTCAGGAAGAGATGCGAGAGATACAATGGAGCGCAGGTATAGAGTACGCATATAATAACCAGTTCTTTGTCCGTGCGGGTTATCATTATGAGCACCCAACAAAAGGTAATAGGAAATACTACACCGTCGGTGCTGGATTTAAGATGAATGTGTTCTCGCTGGATGCATCATATATCATATCTGCAGCACAGAGCAATCCACTCGACCAAACATTGCGTTTCTCTCTCGCCTTTGATATGGATGGCATAGGAGATATTTTAGGGAAAAAACGTCGCTGATTGAAATGAGAATAGGGCAAGGTTATGATGTACACAGGTTAGTTGAAGACAGAGAACTCTGGCTTGGTGGAGTGATGATTCCACATCCACAAGGGAAAGGGCTTTTAGGACATAGTGATGCGGATGTACTGATACACGCAATATGTGATGCTATACTTGGTGCAGCAAATATGCGCGATATAGGATACCATTTCCCAGATACATCTGCGGAGTTCAAAGATATAGACAGTAAGATTTTACTACGAAAAGTAGTAGAATTGATAAAAACAAAAGGGTATGTAATAGGGAATATAGATGCAACAGTTTGCGCTGAAAGACCTAAAATCAATCCATATATTCCTGAGATGCAAAGCGTACTTGCCGATTGTCTAGGTGTTGACACAGATAAGGTTTCCGTCAAGGCAACTACAACAGAACATCTTGGTTTCGTAGGAAGAGAAGAAGGTATTTCTGCAATGGCTGTGGCTCTTCTTAATCCTTAGTTTCTGGATGAGCACATACACCACGCAATCCACATGCATTACATTTAGGAGAGCGTGCCGTGCATATATATCTGCCGTGCAAAATCAACCAATGATGTGCACGTGGAATCAGTTCGTCGGGAATATATTTCACTAATTCTTTTTCAACACTTAGCGGAGTTGTGCAACGTTTTGGAACTAAACCAAGTCTGTGACTCACTCTAAAAACATGAGTATCTACAGCCATTGTTGCCTTTCCCCACACTACGCTTTGTATTACATTGGCTGTCTTTCGCCCTACACCAGGCAATCGTATCAAGTCTTCAAGCGTGTTGGGTACGTCACCATTAAACTGCTCGCACAACATACGTGACATACCCTGCAGATGTGATGCTTTGTTATTTGGATAACTAACACTTTTAACGTACTCAAATAAGTCCTCAACTGAAGCTTTTGACATAGCCTGTGGGGTGGGATATGCTTGAAATAATGCGGGAGTGACCATATTGACACGTTTATCAGTGCATTGTGCTGACAGAATGACAGCCACTAATAGTTGAAACGGAGAATCATATATCAACTCCGTATCTGCCTCAGGCATGGTCTTGCTGAAATACTTTATAAAAACGTAATATAACTCCTTCTTACTCATGTGTCATCTGTCGCCTAACAAGTATTTCGTCAGTACTTCTTACACTATATTTCAAATCTTTCTTCGCTATAAAATAGAGTTTCACAAGATCTTGATTTCCATTGATAGCACGGGATGAAACGAGATTGATAAAGGTTGGGTATAGTGCCTTGGTTCCGTTAGTGTGCAGACGGTCACGTGTCATATCATACATAGCCGATAGTTGTAGAGGTTCATCAGAGATATATTCCATTCCCTCTGCATCATATGGAATGCAAAGACTTATTGCATCTACATTACATAGATCCTGTCCTGAAATAAGTATTGTGATGGTGTCGCCACTATGATAATAAGACTTGTCAGTTTTGAGAGAAAGTTTACCTGTGTCAGTATCTGATTCATCTCTGTCTCCGAGTTGTTCATTGAGCGCATACATCACCTCGCTTATGTCATAAGCGTCAATGAGTCCGTTCCCATTCAGATCTCCCTTACTTACATATCCTTCAAAATCATTATCCCCACGACGGAGACCAGTATAGTTGAGATAACTTGTGATGTCATTGTCATCTAGTTTCTTATCTTGATTGATATCGCCAGGTATAGACCATTCACTCTGTGGTTGACGGAATATATATAATTGTTGCCCACTACCAAAATTACCTACGGCACGTGTAACGTGTATTCTCATGTAACGTGCAGTACCATTGAGAGGCATCTCTTTGCTCTTTCCATTGCGCTCCCATTTGAACGAGCCTTGACGTTCCCAGTGCTTCTTGTCCATACTGGTTTCTACAGTACCTTCAAGCAATGTACCGTTGCCTGCATCATAACGTGGCATGTATTGTATGTGATCCAGTTGATTGACACTCTTCATATCTATATTTATGTCAAATGGAACTGCTGCCTTTCCCCATGTCGTATGCCAAACTGAAGAAACATCAAAGTCAAACAAGTTTTGAATATTTTGTCCAGGTTGATTCTCACAAGAGGTAGTAGCTTTGATACCATGAACAGCATCACGTAATGGGTCTTCAACTGTTGATGCAGTCAATTCTGTCCAGGCACTCTTACCGTCTTTGTTGACCGCACGTATCTTAAATGTATATGCAGTGTTTGGTGACAGTTCGTCAATGGTAAAGTTTGTTCTGTGTATAGTTGAATAAAGTTGTTCGTCATACTCCAATTCATAATAGTCAGCTCCATTAACACTCTCCCATGAAGGGGTAAGTGTATAAGCTGTACGCATACTGTCTGGCACATCACATACGGGTGCCGAAAGCATACCATTATGTTGTAGTAAGTGCTCGGTTGTATCTATCTCTATTCCAGACACATCTAATATTACATCGGATATCGTTACGTCACAACGTTCAGCATTCACAACGAGCGCATCTTTTTGTATGTAGTCACCGTTATTACTTCCATAGAAGAAGGTATTAGGTTGGTTGATGCAAGTATTATAATCTGTTACTTTCTTTAGTTTTTTTCCATTGATTTTTACACGTTTTGGACTTTTATCTGTCTGTATCACAAAAAGTGTTGATTTATGTGTATGGAAGAAATCTGTATTGCCGTTCAACTTAGTCTTCTCAACTATGACTCTCAGTTTATTCCCATTTAATTTGCTATCAATACGATTTGTTACGTAGTTACCAGTTAAATAAGCATCAGTAACTCCATCATCATCATATTCTATAAAGTCAGTCTCTTCGTAAGGATAAATAGCATAGACACGTGTGTGTGGATCGATTTCACTTGGATTCTTTGATGAACTATGCATAGGTATGATGGCACCTCGTTTTACAAAAAGAGGCATCTGCTGTAGGGGTGTTTTGTGGTCGTTGATAATTCTACCACCTTCATAGATATCACCTGAAAAGAAATCCACCCACTGTCCCTTAGATAGATAGATATTGTCACGCTCGTCGTCTAATGTTTCTTTGTCCATCCTTGTGTCTTGATAGATAGGAGCGACAAGTAGTGATGGTCCATACATGAATTGGTAGCGTGTGGCTGAGGACAAAGTATAAGGATTTTCGTCTTCAAGAAACATTGCTCTCATTATAGGTTTTCCGTTAATGGCCTCGTGTGCTATGCTATAAGTATAAGGCAAGAGTCGGCTCTTTAACTTTAGATACCAACGATTTATGTTCGCAGCACGAACGCCTAATGCTTGTGGATATTTTGGATTGCTTCCCCAACCATCCATATTAAGTTGCATAGGCGTGAAAGTCTTCCATTGGAAATCTCTTATATTAACTGCTTCATTCTTGCCCCCAAAGATACCATCTACATCGCTCGTTATATTTGGCTGCCCAGACAATCCACTACCTATGTAGGTAGGTATGTGAAAACGGATGTATTCCCATTCTCCGCCTGTCTGATCACCAGTCCAAATACCTGCATAGCGTTGTGTACCAGCCCAACCATCCAATGTGATTATGAATGGACGTGCATGATTGCCATATTGTGGCATTATGTTTGCCACATCAGCAACACCATTTAAACCAAAGCTATATCCAGCACCCACCCAGGCAACGTCTGTCTTTAGTACTCGAACGCCAGCATCACGTACCTCTTTCACTATATCACGTTGAAGCAGAGGTTCGATACCATCTTTAGGGTGTAAATCACTCTGTGTCCACAATCCTATTTCCACGCCTTTATTCCGAGCATAATCTCCTAATGACCTAAGGTTTTCAATATTGCCATCTAACGTATTTGTTTGTCCGTATCCAGCACCATAACCATCATTAGGGAGTATCCATCCGAGTGGGAAGTCGTTGTCTAAGTAGCGGTCAATCACTGCTCGCGCACTGAATTGATAATTGTTTTTTTCTCCGTTGAGGCTTTCACGTATTCCTCCGTTGTCTTTTTGACTTTCTATATATTGCTTACCATCCTCAAAGAGAATGCCTTTATCTCCCTCTTTCCAATAATCACGATTATACGCATTGAGATGTCCCTCGTAAAAACCAAATTTAGGCAATAAAACAGGATTGCCAGTGAGTTTATAATAGTCTCTTAACAATGCTACAACACCCTTATCAACCATAATAAACAAATCAAGATAAGGGGTGTCATGAGTCAGTTTCACTAAACCCTGTTCTGTCTTACCAAAGTCATATTTACCAGGTGCAAACGTGTGCCACATCATACCATAACCACCTGTGCTCCAAAAGAAAGGTGCGGGACTGGCCACACCACCATCAACCCAATTGTTTGTGTTGACTATATCTATTTCTTCTCCACGATGGGAGAAACGTCCGTTTTGACATCCACCACCATAGAAATACTCGTCATCATTCACTTCAAACGATACGGACATCTTTCCAGATATCCGTTCTATTTTCATGTTCTTAATGATTTTATCTCCATTGTATTGTATAGTCCAAAGCCCATTCTCATTAGATACTTCGACTTTATCGCCTTGAAAACATTGTGGGGTTAATCCATCAACTAATATTTTGGCATAAGGGTCTGCTTTAGGATTCCTAATAGGGCCTCCGTCGGGGTCAACAAAAAGTCTAACTATATTAGGAGCATAATATTCCGTATTGATTAGTTGTGCAAGTAATTGTTCTTTGGTAAAATTTCCAAACAAACACACGCTCATCACTAAGATGAGTAACCCCCATTTTTTTTTCATATCTAATGCTTCAGTATATTAAAAATGCCACTGAATACCTAAGTTCAGTGATTCTGTAGGTATATAGTCGCGTCGTAAATTTGTGTAAGGCAATATCTTTCCTTTATTAAATACGTAGAATGTAGGTGATACGAATGCAGAAATTTTAGGCGTGAGATAGTAATATAGTTTCACTCCTAACAAAGCAGCTAATGTCTTGTCTCCTTTTTGGATGCCCTTATTTTTCACTTCCTGTTCTTCATCTGCATCTAACACCATACCTAATGCAGGTCCTACGAAAACATCGACATTCATTCTTCTGCTTGGATTATATCCTGTCAGCAGATTACTTGCATTCATCACATAGCATATAGAAGGCATCAGTACTCTGCAGTTTTTCTCACTAATACACATCAGTTCTGAAGCCAACCTCACTCCGTGAGTATTGTTGAACATGTATTCACCAAATAGCAATGCTCCGCCACTCCAATCACTCTCTCCCTTGCGTGTATATGATTTGTGTGAGATGCTCCAACCACCTCCGGCTCCAATGGTCCATCTTGATAGTCCGTAACCATTTGCTGTGTCTTCATAGGTTTTTCGGTATGCTCTTCCTCGTACATTCATTGTCAAACCAAGGTCAATTGCAAAACTACGATGGGTGGTCATGTCTTTACGCATATTAGTTGTATTAGCCCATGTCCAGTTTGGTTCCAAGAACACACTTAAGTCGTTGGTCAGTTTGGCTGACAGGTGTACTCCGGCAAGATATAACTCGGTGAAACTTCTTTCCCACGGATCGTTGTCTCCCCAAAGGCCAATTCCTCCACCGAAGAACACATAAGCCCCAAGGGCATCGTTCCAAGTGAAGTTTTTAGAGAGTCCAAAAGGATTGAAGAGTAATTTACCTGTGACGTATGTTGTTTCGTAATACATCGTTTTTTCGTCATTACCGGATTTTCTTGATAGTGCTGTCTCAGAGGTTGTGAGTCCTCCTTTAGCACCAATGACTGGCGAAAACCAGAGTCCTGCTGTCAGCGACATGCTGTGCCCCATATTTTTTAATGGTGCTTCTTTTAGTTCCGGGTTGAAGGTAACACCATTTGCTACTTCGAAGAACAGAGGCGCACGCCATCTCTCTTTATTTGGATGGCGCAGCTTAGCAGCAGGGGAGTAGTAGTTGTCAAAGTAGTAAATATAATTTAGTCTGGCACCAAAGCCAAAGTCTAATGGCCTCCATTGCTGGTTGCAGTCAAAGTTATTAAATAACATGTCAACATAAGGTTCCAATGCAACAGCACCATGTGGTCCTGATTGTAACTTCAGTTGTAAACCACCTCTCACGTTATAATTTATGTTTTCACCTTCCATGCAATATTTTTCATATTGCATTCCTGCACCTGCAAAGAAAGATAACTCAAATGTTCGATCTGTGTCGTATCCACATGCGGTAGATGACAGGTTGCGTATGTAGTCGGCTGACAATCCCACAGTCATGTATCTCTCAAAGAGATCTTTTGTATAACCATTACCTAATGATGCAGTTAATCGCACAGCGTTTCTTCTGTCAAGTTGTTTGCCGAGAGATGCAAAGAAGGTTGTCAGAGGATACATTGTCTCATGTAGGTCTAAATTAGTTTCTTCAAGACCTACTCCTGCCTCCAAAAACAAATGACTGGTATGTTTTTTAAACTCCTCTCCCAATGGCTTTGTTTTTGTTTGAAACATATATTGAAGAGCATTCTCATATGTATTCTCAGGATCCGTTACAGTACTGTCTCTTACGGTTATACTATCTGTGCGCAGTAACTCTGCGGTTGTTTCTGCCAAAGCACTACTTGTGAAAGCCATCATCATGGCTACGTATATATATTTATTTATTCTTTTCATCATAATGTCCTCCCAATTAACGCTGTACACCGGCTTTTTTATTAAATACAGTTTTGTAATAATTGAACATATTGCGATATTTCTCTGTATCTTCTTTCTTGTAAGGATATTTTCTCAATATGGCATCATCGAGATAACCTTCTTGATCAAAGATTTTCTTGTAGGCAGGTTCTAAGTCAAAGCATTTCTGCAGATACACCAAATAACCAGGTACTTTATCTAAGTCAGTTCTCTGGCTTACCAACTGTTCATGCTCTTTTTTCTCTGCCAGATAATCATTGAACCTGGCATTGTCTCGTAGCATGAGAATATTCTCTTCTTCCTCTGTCAGTTGTTCAAATCCATCATCCAATGACATGTGTGTCATATCATATTCTGCATCCTTGGCTGTGAGCAGAGCAGCGAGATACCATTTCTTTGGAGATTCGTCAGATAAATAAGATACAGTTTCCATTGCTGATATCGTGTTTACACCATCTATTTCTCCAAGTAGTTGTGTCTCAAGCACGGCCTTGTTTTCTATATCTGCGCCCATTACATAATATAGAGATTCTCTTACTTTATTTGTTTCCTCTTCTGTCTTATTAGGTTTAAAGAACTCTGTCTCCAATCGTGAAAAATGTCTCAGTCCTTCGCTCTGCTTGTCATCTGCAGGCAGGAGTTCATCGCAAAGAGCATTGCAATGTGAAATCTCCGTTAATTTGAAATATGTGAGTGCTTGGTTCGCTACGATTTCTTTTCTGTTACAGATCCATTGGATAGGATTGTTCAGGTCACCTTTTGGATACTCATTACGCACCCTGTTTACTCCACTCACATCTTCTCTTATGAACGGCATAAGTATTGTCGTGTCTGGTTCTTCATGCTTCAGCTTAAGCAATGCCATTCTATTTGCAACATAAGGACTAAATTTCATCCATTGATAGTCATCTGGATGTTTATCTATCATTTCCTTGTAAACTCTTTGAGTTAGTTTATCTAATTCAGAATCGTTGCCTTTGTCTTCAAAATAACGGAAGAGGTGGAAATAGTCGCCATTAGAGAATTGTTTGGTACCACCTTCTTTGTATTCTGAATCATTCAGATAAGCATCAACTACTTCTTCTGGACTCAGAGTCCTATTTTGCTTGTATCTGTATATACAAGTCATAGATCTCATATTATTTAAGATATCTGTGATAGGTCCTTCGTAAGCTGTCAGTTCCTTGACAGACTTATCTAATTTCCGCTTATTACCTTTATAGGATTTTATTAGACTACGTAGTTTTTCAGCATCTTCATTGAGTCCCTTTTTTTGTAGAGAGTCTGCTACATCTTCCCAAGTATAAACTCGTGGAGTGACATTACCTGTTTTAACGAATGGACAGATTTGTCGAATGAGCGAAATGGTGTATTCAGCTCTTTGTTGTGATAGTCGTATGTTGTGTTCCAGATTTCCATCAGGAGATGCGGACCCTTGTATTTTCACACTGGTCAGCGTAGTTCCCCATGAACGCAGCATCTTCGTAAATCTCTCTTTTTCCAAGATATTAAGTGAATCTTGTATAAAAATATTTGTATTGACCTTGAAACGGAAGTTAATTGCTTGGTTTACTTCTACTTCTTGTATTTCCTGTTCTTCATACAAATCTCTTGTTAATTCAAGATTGCGCATAACCCCATTGAATCCCAGCAAAGACCAAGGTCTCCTAGCACGACAACTACCCACTTCATCTGTTTCATACATTATCATGTGCGTGTAGTCTCCTAAGGCAGCCACACTTGCACAGTGATATAATTTTTCTTTTTGAGGTTTTTTGTACTCATAATGACACACATAGTCAAAGTCTTTATCTGGAGACAATATTACTGAAGGATTATAATACTTTGCCAATGGGTCATTAGCATAATCATAAGCTTTTAATCGTGTTTGTAGCATATGGTATTCTTCTCCTTCAAACACGCATGGTTTCAGATATGTCACTGTATCTCCAGTTTGACAATCCACCGCTGCAGCCTGTAGAATAAGTCGTGAAGAATTTTTAATTATTTCCTTTGGTATATAGTAATGTATATCCCACACAGACTTTTCACCTGTATCCACTGGTCGTTTTGATTCACCGAACGACAAACGTTTTTTCTTACTTTGTACAATCACTTCGCTCAAGGCCATAGACATATCATACGATGTTCCTCCAGTATTACCTTCGTTAATAAAAATCATATACCAAGGGTTGCCCTCATTCTTCTTTACTCTTCGCTTCACCAAATCTGTTCCTTGACAAACTAATATGTAATTACCTTCTCGAGCATTCTCAATCATGAAATTACCATTTGTGTCGGTTGAGTATGGTAGTATGATGGTCTCTCCTGCATCTATCAATGCATTATATCGTTCTATTGCCTCATTTACAGACTTCAAATTTTCAAAGAGTTCCACTCCTGCACCAGGTACACGTACACTAGATACGACCTTACCCATCTTACCTTTTTTTACATACACAGTTCCACGTACGCTAAACACCTCTCCTGTATTGGTTTTTACGTTTTGTGCAG
>R20__coassemble_1633_pt1 | contig 11603 bp, 9 predicted proteins | sample R20__metabat2_high_PE_015 | metagenome-assembled genome bin R20 | reverse complement strand
ATACTATAAGGAAAATTATGGCAAGAAATGATGATAGGAAGGCTGCAGAGAGACTGCGTGCCAACAGGTTGACATCTAGAGGTAATAAAAATAAATCGAAAGCGAAAAAAGGAGATGAGGATTTGAACATGCGAAACACAGCCAAATTCGTAACTGGATTGGTTATGGTATTCTTGGGTTTGTTTTTGTTGATTGCTTTTGTTTCATACATATCTTCAGGTAAGGATGACTACAATATATTGGAAAGTCACATGACCGCACAGACACGTGTCGGAAATGTGTGTGGCAGTCTGGGTGTGAGGGTAGCACATTTCTTCCTGCATGATTGTTTTGGACTGGCATCGTTCTTCTTGTTGGCTTATCTGATAAATTACGGAATGCATATAGTGCTGGTGAAGAGATTTAAAAGCATAAGGATGTTTGTGCTGTATGGAGTGATAATGATTTGGAGTTGCGTGTTCTTTGCAAGCCCGTTGGTGATGAACATCCCATTATGTAAGAGTTCGCATTTCAATATGGGTGGTCTTGGTGGAGAAAATACCGTTGACTTCCTCACGTCGGCAATCGGTCTGCCTGGTTTGTACTTCGTCATAGTCATTTCTGCGATATTCATATTGATATACTTCAGCATAAGAACCATCGATGTGGTTCGTTCTATCTTGCGACTCAAACACATCCGCTCGTTTGTAAGTGCGTCGTTGAATCATATGAAGCAACCAGTGGTAGAGACATCAATAGAGGGATATAATGAGGATGATGACCCTATAGCAAATGGTGTTGTGGACTTAGATACAGGTAGGATAATCAATATGGATAAGAAGTTAGAGACGAAGGACGAGAGACGAGAGACGAGGGACGAGGGACGAGGGACGAGGGACGAAGGACGAGAGACGAGAGAGGAGGAAGCGGTGCAGACGGCAATAGAATTTGATGATGTAGTTGCAAAGAGTCAGGCTACACAACCAGATGCAGGTGTCACGTTTGAAGTGGAGACAGCTAAGAATGAGGAGAGAGATGAGAACATAGCAGCTGAGGGAAAAGGTCAACACTTCGATTTGAGTACTCCATATGACCCACGTAGGTCGCACTCCAATTATAAGGCACCGACAATGGATTTACTGGATAATCGTGATGATGCAAATCCTCAGATAGACATGGAGGAGCAGACAGCGAATAAAGATAGGATTATTCAGGTGCTTCATAGTTTCGGTGTGGAGATATCGAGTATCAAGGCTACAGTGGGACCCACCATCACACTCTATGAAATCACCCTCGCAGAAGGTGTGAGAATAAATAAGGTTCGTAATTTGGGTGATGACATAGCTCTTACGCTTGCAGCTGAAGGAATACGTATCATCGCACCTATCCCAGGCAAGGGAACAGTAGGTATTGAAGTGCCAAATAAGAAAAAGAGCATCGTCAGCATGGAGAGTGTGCTGAGTTCATCTGCTTTCCAGAATACGACAATGGAGTTGCCTTGTGCTTTGGGTAAGACCATCACTAACGAAGTCTATATGATAGACCTCGCCAAAGCACCACACTTGCTCGTGGCAGGTGCTACGGGTATGGGTAAGTCTGTAGGACTTAACGCTATAGTGGCATCACTGCTTTACAAGAAACACCCAGATGAACTGAAGATAGTGATGGTGGATCCAAAGAAGGTGGAATTCAGTATTTACTCACCAATAGCTAATCAGTTCCTTGCACAACTGGAAGAGGAGGAGGAACCAATCATCACAGATACGCAGAGGGTGGTGAAGACATTGAATAGCCTGTGTCAGTTGATGGACGAGCGTTATGCATTGCTGAAACGTGCGCAGGTGAGAAGCATAAAAGAATACAACGAGAAGTTTAAATCGCGTGTGCTTAATCCACTTCAAGGACATGCTTACATGCCTTATTACGTAGTCATCATAGATGAGTTTGGTGACCTTATCATGACGGCAGGTAAGGAGATAGAATTACCAATCTGTCGTATTGCGCAGATGGCACGTGCGGTAGGTATTCACATGATTATCGCAACTCAGCGGCCTACAGCATCCATCATCACTGGTACCATCAAAGCTAACTTCCCTGCTCGTATGGCATTTAAGGTGTCGTCAATGATTGACTCGCGCATAATACTTGACCGTCCGGGTGCTAATCAACTGGTCGGTAAGGGAGATATGCTGTATCTGCAAGGCAATGACCCAGTGCGTGTGCAGTGTGCGTTCATCGATACCCCTGAGGTGGCACGTATTTGCCAACACATAAGTACGCAACCCGGGTTTGACCGTCCGACTTATCTGCCAGAGGTGGTTGGAGAAGACGGTGGCGTAGGTGGTGGCGCAGACATAGGAACGCTTGACCCTATGTTTGAAGAATGTGCAAGACTGATAGTAAGCAAACAACAAGGCAGTACGTCGTTGCTCCAACGTCAGTTCTCTATCGGCTACAACCGTGCCGGACGCCTGATGGACCAAATGGAGAAGGCTGGGGTAGTAGGGCCGGTGAATGGTGCGAAACCACGTGAAGTGCTGGTTCAAGATTTTAATACCCTCGATAGAATCATAAATGGATTAAGATAATGATGAAAAAGATATTATCACTTATAATCATTGGACTGATAGGTTGCTTGCAAGGTGTGTATGCTCAGAAAAAAATCCTTGATGATGCTGCAGCAAAGTTGAAACGAGACAAGGGTATAGTCATAGACTATGCTATCAGCACAAAAGGAAATGGAACGACGAAAGGGACTCTCTCCTGTCAAGGACGTAGGTTTCATGCTGTATCATCTGAATTGAGTATGTGGTATGATGGGAAGACTATGTGGAGTCTCAATAAGACAAATAACGAGGTGTATGTCACAGAACCATCAGATGCTGAATTGTCTAAAGTCAATCCATATTGTTTCTTGGATATTTACAAAAAAGGATATAAAATCAGCGAGGGGAAGAGTACGGGCACATATAACGAAGTGATTCTGACAGCAACAAATAAGAAAACAGATATACAGGGTGCTACGGTGAGGATTAACAAATCAAACAAAACTCCAAGAAATATTGAGATAACGACAAAAAATAAAACAATCATTTCAATAACAGTCACCTCCTATAAAGGTGGACAGAAATTCGCAGATTCCAGTTTTAGGTTTGATAAGGCGAAATATCCAAAGGTGGAGGTTGTGGATTTGAGATGATACAAAAAAACGAAAGGCATGGAACATATTAAATGCTTAATAATCGGTTCGGGACCTGCAGGCTACACTGCTGCGATATATGCGAGTAGAGCAAACCTCTCTCCGGTGGTGTATGAAGGTGCTCAACCAGGTGGACAACTCACCATCACGGATGCAGTAGAGAACTATCCGGGTTTTCCAGAAGTATTGTCGGGTTTTGAACTGATGGATAAAATGCGTCAGCAGGTGCTTAAATTCGGTGTAGAGATACGTTCTCACAGATGTGTGAAGAGTGACTTCAGTAAGGCACCATACGTATTCACCTTTGATGATGACAGCGAGGTGGAAGCCGACGCAGTGATAATTGCTACGGGTGCAAGTGCTAAGTTCTTGGGACTTCCTGACGAACGAAAATACATGGGGCAGGGAGTGAGTGCTTGTGCTACGTGTGATGGGTTCTTTTATAGAAAAAAGATAGTGGCAGTAGTTGGTGGTGGTGACACTGCTTGTGGTGAAGCCATTTATCTGGCCGGGTTGGCATCAAAGGTATATCTGATTGTAAGAAAACCATTCTTGAGAGCAAGTAAGATACTGCAAGACCGTGTGATGCAAAACGAAAAGATAGAGATTCTCTTTGAGACAAATACAGAAGGACTATACGGTACAGACGGAGTGGAAGGTGCACATTTGGTTCATCGTCGTGGTGAAGCTGACGAACGGCATTATGACTTACCGATAGATGGGTTCTTCCTAGCCATTGGTCATAACCCTAATTCGAGAGTGTTCCAACCATGGATAGAAACAGATGAGACAGGCTACATAAAAACTGTTGATGGCACGCCTCGTACAAATATCCCAGGTGTGTTTGCAGCAGGAGACGTGGCAGACCCAGATTATCGTCAGGCTATTGTCGCTGCCGGCTCAGGCTGTAAGGCAGCTATGGAGGCAGAGCGATACTTATCATGAATAAACTGGAATTATATAAGTTAATTCGCAAGAATCAACGCCTCGCATTACGTCGTCATCCTATGTTTGAGAGAGGTATGTTGATGAAGGTGATGATGTATGTTATGATTGCTTTCTGGGCAGTCTATCTTATGTGGATTGCTGTGGCGTTGGCAAACGGATTGAAGGACGGCTCGAGAGAGTCGTATGACGTGGTGAATGGAGGTATGATAATATTCTTGGCTATAGACTTCTTTTTACGATTCACAATGCAAGAAACCCCCGCACAAGATATAAAGCCATATAAGTTACTTCCGATAAGTGAGAATTTTCTTCATAACATATTCCTCGTTCGTATTGGATTGAATTGGTATAATGTCTTTTGGCATTGTTTCTTCATACCGTTTGGATTGATTTCAATTTATTTCACACCCTATTTTGGATTTCAAAATCTCGTGACTTATCTCATAGGAGTTTGGCTTTTGTTCGTCTTGAACGCTTATTGGTATCTCTTGTGGCGCACACTCGTCAATCGTAATGTATTTTGGCTTGGTGTTCCAATTTGTTTTTATGCAGCACTAATTTATTTTGGCATGGTGAGAGCAGATTGGGCGTTTTATGCACAGATGCGTTTTTATCGAGGTTTCATAACGATGCAGACGTTACCATTCCTTGCTACCATAACGACAATAATCATATTGTTTCTGATTAATCGTCAAATGCAAAAACGTTCCGTGTTTTTTGAGATTTCCAAAACGGAAACGGTGAAAAAAGTGCGAAGTCAGGAGATGTCGTTCTTGAATCGTTATGGTGTGGTGGGAGAGTATTTGAAGTTAGAAATAAAATCTATCATGCGTAATCCTATAGTGCGAAAGAATTTCCTTTCTGGAGTGTTTGCGATGATTTCGTTATGCGTACTTTTAGCTTTTACTCCAGTGTATGACAATGGCTTTATGCGTGTGTATGTTTGTGTCTATTGTTTTGTCTGTCTGGGTGTGATAGTATTGACGAATGTCATGGGTGTTGAAGGGAATTATATAGATGGTTTGATGGCACGTAGAGAGTCGGTACTGGCTCTTTTGAAAGCAAAATATTATTTCAACTGCATGTTGATGATAGTGCCTCTGCTTTTTTGTATAGCACCCATTATCAATGGCAAGATGTCGGTGCTTGAGATCTTAGGATATATGTGTTTCTCTGCCGGTGTCGTATTCCCATTCCTCTTTCAAATGGCTGTATATAATAATTCAACCATCAGTCTCACCGAAAAAATGACTCGTAACAACGCAAATACAAAGATGCAACTCATTGTCGCTGTGGTAGCACTCTTTGTGCCGATGCTCATCATATATATACTGCTTTTATTATTCTCTATCTCTGTTTCGTCCATAATCATATTTATAATAGGAGTGTTAGGCATAGTGCTGACTCCACAGTGGATGCGCAATATTTACAAACGATTTATGAAAAGACGTTATGCAAACATGTCAGGTTTCCGTTCTACTCGATAGAGTAAAGAAGATATTCGGTCAGACAACCGCTCTCGATATAGAGCGATTCGTAGTCAATCCTGGTGATATACTTGGGTTAGTGGGAAATAATGGTGCAGGTAAAACAACCATGTTTCGTATCATACTTGATTTGCTGAATGCAGATGAAGGCACTGTCATGATAAATAATATAGACACGGCGAGAAGTGAAGACTGGAAAGACTGCACAGGCGCATATATAGATACGGGCTTTTTGATTGATTATCTCACTCCCGAAGAGTATTTTGCCTTTATTGCAAAAATCAATAACATAAGCAAGGATGAGGTGGAAAGCAGATTGGCACGTTTTCAGGATTTGATGAATGACGAAGTGATAGGCCAAAATAAACTGATAAGGAACTTAAGTGCAGGAAACAAACAAAAAGTAGGTATTATAGCTGCTATGCTCAACAATCCTAGTCTGATTATCCTGGACGAGCCATTTAATTTCCTTGACCCATCCAGCCAGATAGCTGTGAAATATATTTTACGTGACTATAATAAGGAAACCGGTGCCACTATCATAGTGTCCAGCCATAATCTATCACATACTACAGATATATGTACGCGTGTGGCTTTGTTGGAGCATGGACATATCATTCATGACTTTAATAAGAGTGATGCCAATATGATGGAGGAACTAACTAATTATTTCGAAGGTAGCCTACATCATGAAGCATAGTAAGTTAGGTCGTTATATATCGCATGTGTGCTTAGTGGCAACGTTATTTATAGTAGCGTCTTGTCATAGTGCTAAATCAACTATAGATGAACCTACGTCACCTTACCAAACAAAGAAGACAACAGACTATTCTTATCTTGAACGTCGTCTGTCCATCATCGTTGATCGACATGATGACTTGAAACTCTTAAATGAGGCAGCACGATGGATGGGTACTCCCTATAAATATGGCGGACTGTCAAGCAGAGGTATGGATTGTTCGGGTTTAACGACCGTAATTTACAATAACGTCTATGGAATACGCCTTCACAGACGAAGCACGGACCAGTATAGGTATGATTGTAAACCAATAGCTAAAAATCAACTGCGTCAGGGCGATTTAGTGTTTTTTGCGACAGGTAAAACGCCAGGGCAAGTGAGTCATGTGGGTGTGTTCTTGAAACAAGGAAAGTTTATTCATGCTACGACATCACGTGGTGTGGTGATAAGTGGACTAAATGAAAACTATTGGGTAAGGACATATGTCGGTGCGGGGAGAGTGAAGAAGTGAGAGAGTAGAGAGAAACAACTATGGTGAATGTAAAAATAGAAAACAGTTGGAAGGAACAATTACGGAGTGAGTTTGAGAAACCATATTTCTCAGCTCTGACAGATTTTGTGCGTGCAGAATATCATCAATACACTTGTTATCCACCAGCATCACTCATATTCAATGCTTTTAACACAACACCTTTCGACCAAGTGAAAGTTGTCTTGTTGGGACAAGACCCATATCACGAACCTAATCAGGCACATGGATTGTGTTTTTCTGTGAATGACGGAGTAACATTCCCACCATCGTTAAATAATATATTCAAAGAAATTCATGACGACGTGGGGGTGGACATACCTTCGTCGGGGAACTTAACCAGGTGGGCACAACAAGGCGTGCTGCTTCTCAATGCCACGTTGACAGTACGCAGTCATCAAGCAGGTTCACATCAGCGGCATGGATGGGAGACTTTTACCGATGCCGTCATAAAATGTCTTAGCGACAACCGAGACCATCTTGTTTTTATCTTGTGGGGTAGTTATGCACAAAGTAAACAATCACTCATAGATACGTCACGTCATCTTGTACTGAAAACGGTACATCCATCTCCACTCTCTGCATACCGCGGATTCTTTGGGTGTCATCATTTCACAAAAACGAACGAATATCTAAAAATGAATAATATAAAAGAAATAAATTGGTAATGATACGAAATCTTATATTTGACCTTGGAGGAGTAATCATCTTTCTTGACCCCGTCAAAGCCGAGAAACGATTTAAAGAAGTAGGGCTAGACGAAATATGTAAGTCGTTGGATATATATGCTCAAGGTGGACTATTTGGAGAGTTGGAACGAGGACGTGTCACTGCAGATGAGTTCTGTCAGCAACTGCACCTCACATACGAACAAGCCCAATATGCATGGATGGGTTATCTGAAGGAGGTGTTCCAACCAGGATTGGACTTGATTCAGTCTCTTCGTGAGAAGTACAATATCTACATACTAAGTAATACTAACGAGATACTTATGTCGTGGGGTCACAGCGATGACTTTGCACCATCTGGTCATAGCATAGACTATTATGTTGACAAGGTTTATACCAGTTACGAACTGAAAGAGTATAAACCTGATGCAGCCATTTTCCAAAAGATGCTCGACGACTCAGGCATAAATCCTACAGAAACACTTTTCGTAGATGATGCTTTACCTAATATAAAAACAGCCGAAGAGATGGGTTTTCACACACTTTTGACAGAAACAAATAGTGATTGGCGTACGGACTTACAGAAGAAGCTCACGCAATTGGGATGAAATATTTTAGTGATAACAGCATTATGAAAAAACAAATTATCATATTTATAATTACAATCCTCCTCCCGATGCGAGGATGTCTCTATTTACATGCTCAGGGAGTGATGACAGAAAACAACGATGTGCGCTTGTTCACTTCAGGTCATGATAAGTTTGAAGATATGTTTCGTGAGATACGGGCAGCGAAATCATTCATACACATGGAGTATTTTAATTTCCGTAACGACTCTATTGCTAACTTGATGTTTGCAATATTAGGTGAGAAGGTAAAGGAAGGTGTTGAGGTACGTTGTTTGTATGATGCTTTTGGAAATATGTCAAACAATCAGCCCATCTCTAAAGCTCGTCATGATTCAATTGCCGCTACAGGACTGAAATTGGTGAAGTGGGATCCCATTCGTTTCCCGTGGCTAAATCACATATTTCCTCGTGATCACCGTAAGATAGTAGTGATTGATGGTAGGGTAGGATATACGGGTGGAATGAATGTGGCGGATTATTATGTGGACGGACTACCTGGCATAGGACCATGGCGTGATTTACACATGCATATAGAGGGTGCTGCGGTCAATGAATTGAACAAGATATTTTGTGAGATGTGGTATGATGCGACAGAAGAGTTGCTCGTGGGACGGAAATACTTTCCAATAGCAGAGAAGGCAGGAAAGGCATCAATAGGTGTCGTAGACCGTTGGCCACATCGTACAAACAAAGCCATTCGTGAATTATACATCACCATGCTAGACAGCGCGAAACGAAATGTGCGAATAATAAGCCCATATTTTATACCAACAACGAAGGTGCGTAAGGCTATTAATCGCGCTATTGAACGTGGCGTGGAAGTGAATATAATGGTGTCAGAGAAGGGAGATATACCAATGACACCACAGGCATCGCTGTTGTTAGGACGTAAATTTCAAAAGCGCGGTGCACATGTGTATGTATTTCAAAATGGTTTTCATCACAGCAAGATGATGACAGTAGATGATAGTTATGCTACTGTGGGTTCGGCAAATCTTGACTCACGCAGTTTGCGGTGTGATTACGAAATAAACACCATAGTATATGACAAGGGATTTACGTCACAACTCAATAATATGTACGCAGATGATGTGGCACACTCCGAGTTGATGAGTAAGGAGAAATATCGAAAATACTCGTTGGGACATAGATTTATAGGGTGGCTTGGAAACTTACTTACTCCATTCTTGTAAAATCATATAGAAAAGAAATATATATAAATTATGATAAAAAAAATTGTGTTTTTAGTGTTGTTAGGCTTGTTCATGTTGAACGAGAATGGTAACGTATCAACTCTCTGTGCTCAAAAACGTGAATTTCGAGGTGCCTGGATACAATGTGTCAATGGACAGTATCTCGGTAAAACTCCGGCACAGATACGTCAGATGTTATCTGAACAACTTGACGTGCTTCAGTCTGCACATATCAATACAATCATCTTTCAGGTAAGAGCAGAAGGTGACGCTCTCTATAAGTCTAAGTATGAACCCTGGAGTCGTTATCTGACAGGTCAACAGGGACTTGCACCCTCTGACGGGTGGGACCCCCTGGAGTGGATGGTTGCGGAGTGTCATAAACGCAATATGGAGTGTCATGCTTGGATTAACCCCTATCGTGCTAAGACAAAAGGAACGACAGCATTGGCTCCGAGTCACGCCGTGCGACGTTATCCTTCACGAGTATTTCAGTATGGAGACTTGATGATATTTGACCCAGCACAAGAGATAAATCGTAAATATACATGTGTAGTGATTGAAGATATACTGACTCGATATGATGTGGATGGTTTACACATGGATGACTATTTCTATCCATATCCAGAGAGTGGATGTACCATCCCTGATGATGGTGATGCAGACAAACGACGTCAAAACGTAAATTTACTAATTGAAGATATTTACAAGTTGTGTCGGCGTGTAAAACCATGGGTTAAATTCGGAATATCACCATTTGGTATTTACAGAAATAACCCGAAAGGAGTGAACTCCAGAGAGGGGAGTGCTACCAAAGGTTTGCAGAATTATGATCAGCTCTACGCAGATATATTGCTTTGGCATGATAAAGGATGGGTTGATTATTTCGTACCACAAGTTTATTGGAATGTGGGTACTGCAGCAGCCGATTATAAAGTGTTGTGCCAATGGTGGAATGATTATTGTGGTAATCGTGTCCTTGTGATAGGCCAAGACGTGGAACGTACAGTAAAAGGCGATCAGACAGATTTGAAATACAACATACAACGTTCATTGACGAATGTGGATGGGAGCTGTCAATGGTATGCAGCTGCTGCGGTGAACAATAACGATTATCTTAATGCATTGAGACAAGTATATCATCCACACATTGCACTACAACCACTGATGCCTTGGCTGGATGATAAAACACCGGATAAAGTGCGAAAACTAAAACTGAAACGAGATAAGAGTACGAAGAAATTTTATCTTACGTGGCGCGAACCAAAATTGAAAAAAAATGGTTGTAGTCCTGTGAAATATGCTGTGTATCGTTTTGAACAAGGAGAAAAAATAGATATTGAATCAGCTACGGCTGCAACTCATTTGATAGATGTAGTCACTGACACAAAATACGAAATGCCATTAGGGCAACATGGAAAGATATTTGTAGTGACAGCTCTCTCTCGATTAGACAACGAAAGTGAGTATGTAAAAAAGAAATTGTAACGTCTTAATTATATAATAGGAAAAAACCTTTGTGAAAGTCATAAAAAATTTTGAGAAGTCAAAAAATAATAGTAACTTTGCGTACTAATTGTGAATTAACAACAAAAAATAAAAATAAAAATGGCAGCATTACAAAAAATTAGAAGTCACGGCGTGCTACTTGTTACAATAATTGCAATAGCACTCTTCTTATTCGTCATGGGAGATCTTGTCCGTGGTGGTGAAGGTTTGTTTAATAGTTCTAAACAACAGGTAGGAGAGGTCCTTGGAGAAAATCTCTCTATTCAAGACTATAATGATATGGTCAATGACTTGCAGAACTATTATGAGATAATGGGACAACCTGCTAATGGCGAAGAAGCGCAAAACCGTGTAAAGGATGAGGCTTGGCAGCAATTCGTTCAAGCACAACTCATCGCAGATGAGTGTGAGAAATTAGGCCTTAGAGTAACAGACCAAGAAGTAGCAAATGTTATACAAACAGGACAGAGCCAATACCTGCAAGTAGCAGTTTTCCAAGGACAGAATGGCTATGACTTTGGTTCCGTTCAGAACTTCTTATCAGAATATAAGAAACTGAAAGAAAGTGGAAATCAGGTGCCTGAACAATATGAGAAAGTGTATAAGTATTATCTCTTTGCTCAGCGCCAGATACGCAATGAACTCCTCATGGCTAAATATCAAACCCTGATTTCAGCAGTTACAACAGCCAATAAAGTGTCTGCCCAGATGGCTTTCAACGAC
>R20__coassemble_1526_pt1 | contig 12412 bp, 8 predicted proteins | sample R20__metabat2_high_PE_015 | metagenome-assembled genome bin R20 | reverse complement strand
GTACTACAGCATTGCAGATGTATGCGCTGATGAAAGGTGTTAATATCTTGCGCGTGCACGATGCGAGAGAAGCAGACGAAACAATAAAATTATATAATAAACTATGTTGTTTGGATTTGGCATAAAGGATATAATAGACATATTGTGTGTAGCGACCATGCTATACTATGTGTATAAATTGATGAAGTATTCTGGTTCACTTAATGTGTTTTATGGAATTCTCATTTTTATCGGGATATGGATTTTCGTGTCTCACATTTTTGAGATGCGACTTTTGGGTGTACTCTTTGACAAACTGATGAGTGTCGGTGTCTTGGCTTTGATAATTTTATTTCAAGAAGATATTCGTCGTTTCTTCCTCACCATTGGTTCGCAGAAACGACTGATGTTTTGGTTCAAACTCTTCAGAAAGAAGAAAACAGATCAAAGGACCTCTCAGGTGAAAGCACAGAATCCGGCAGTCATGCAGATAGTATTAGCTTGTTCAAATATGAGTAATAAATACGTAGGTGCTCTGATTGTCATCGAACGAAATATGGTGTTGAGTGACATCTCTAAGACGGGCGAGATGATTGATGCAAAAATCAGTCAACGACTACTTCAAAACATATTTTTTAAGAACAGTCCTTTACATGATGGTGCAGTGATTATTTCGCACAACAGAATTGAATCTGCAGCGTGTCTGTTGCCTGTTGCTCACAACACAGACATCCCTGAGCATCTCGGCTTACGTCATAGGGCGGCCCTTGGTATAACACAACAGAGTGATGCCGTGGCCATTGTCGTAAGTGAAGAAACAGGTAACATAGCCATTGCACAAAGAGGTAACATACGTACTCGCGTTTCCAAGGAAGAGCTGGAGGCAGAGTTGTCAAATATATTCTGATTAAGCATCTTAATGAGGAAATCGCTTCTTATAATCATAGTTACCATTCAGTGTTGCGTGTGTTGTTCTTGTGATAACTCACAAAATGCCAAGGTTGCTAAAGGTAAGGCTCAGGGTGCTCCTTACGAGTTATTGGTCGTTGGGGAGAAAGACTGGTTGAAGACCACTTCGGGGAGTACGCTCATAGAGTTATTAGAATCAGATATCCCCGGTTTGCCTCAGGCAGAGAAACGCTTCCGCGTGATGACCGTCAATCCCAATGGTTTCAACAAACGTTTTCAGGCTTTTTCAAATATCATCATAGTTGACAGATTAACACGTAAAGATAAACGTGAAATAGGTGTCAACGTGTTGAGAGACGTGTATGCTAAAGGTCAGGTGATCTTGACGATAACGTTTCAATCGGACAGTGATTTCGTACGACTCATAGAACAAAACCAACAACACATCCTTCAGACATTCGTCAATGAAACTCTACACCGAAAGATGACATACCTGAAGAGTCATCATAGTAAGATGGTGTATGACCAAGTGAAGAAACAGTTCGGATATGAGGCTTTTGTGTCTGCAGATATAAATTCTTTCAAGAAGGGGAAAGACTTTTTATGGGCATCATCTATGAAGCGTGATAATATGTTGAATTTCTGTATCTACACGTGCAACGTAGATGTTACAATAGATGAACTGACAGCAGAACGATTTGTGGCACGTCGTGACAGTGTTATGAAAATCAATATACCCGGTGAGCGTGAAGGACAATACATGACAACAGGACGCATGGGGGTTGTCAGCGAAATGAAAAAGATGAATGGAAAGATGGTGCAGATGGTGCGTGGATTGTGGGAGATGCAAAATGATGCGTTGGGTGGTCCTTTCGTGTCTTACGCGTGGATAGACTCTGTTGGTAAGAACGTGATTGTAGCAGAAGGTTTCGTATTGGCTCCAGAGAAACATAAGCGCGACCTGATGGGCGACATGGAGGCGGCTGTGCGGAGTGTGGTGTTGTGACAAATAAAAAACCGTTTTTTGTTGTGTCACTTTTTTTTAGTAAATTTGCAAGACATTGACAATAAAAAAATAATAATAATATGTTATCAGCAAAAGAAGTAAGAGAATCGTTTAAGACATTCTTCGAGTCAAAGGAACACCTCGTGGTTCCAAGTGCACCAATGGTCATAAAAGATGACCCTACATTGATGTTCACCAACGCAGGTATGAATCAGTTCAAGGACATAATACTGGGTAATGCCCAACCGAAATCCCACCGCGTGGCTGATTCACAGAAGTGTCTGCGTGTGAGTGGCAAACATAACGACCTAGAGGAAGTAGGTCACGACACTTATCACCACACTATGTTCGAGATGTTGGGCAACTGGTCATTCGGTGATTACTTCAAGAAAGAAGCTATCAGTTGGGCATGGGAGTATCTCGTTGACGTACTGAAACTAGACCCTAAAAACCTCTATGCTACTGTCTTTGAGGGCTCGGTCGATGATGGGCTGGAACGTGATAATGAGGCAGCAGAGATTTGGGAACAGTATCTGCCTAAAGACCATATAATCAATGGAAACAAACACGACAACTTCTGGGAGATGGGCGACACAGGTCCTTGTGGACCTTGTAGCGAGATACATATAGACTCACGCAGTGAAGAGGAGAAAGCTAAGATTCCTGGAGCAGAGATGGTGAACAAAGACCACCCGCAGGTGATAGAGATTTGGAACCTCGTGTTTATGCAGTATAACCGCAAGGCAGACAAGAGTCTTGAACCACTGCCCGCAAAGGTCATCGATACAGGCATGGGGTTTGAACGTTTAGTCCGTACCTTAGAGGGAAAGACAAGTAATTACGACACCGATGTGTTCCAGCCAATTATCAAGGTCATTGCAGATATGTCTAACACCGAGTACGGTAAGGAAGAGAAGACCGACGTAGCAATGCGTGTCATTGCAGACCATCTACGTGCCATTGCCTTCTCAATAGCTGACGGACAGTTACCAAGCAATGCCAAGGCTGGTTATGTCATTCGTCGAATCCTACGTCGTGCCGTACGCTACGGATACACGTTCCTCGGTCAGAAGGAGGCATTCATCTACAAACTCGTACCAGTACTGCTGAACGAGATGGGTGCAGCCTATCCAGAACTCGTTGCACAGAAAGAACTCATCATGAAGGTGATGAAGGAGGAAGAAGACTCGTTCCTCCGTACCTTGGCAAACGGAATAAGGATGTTGGACGAATTGATAAAGGCTAATCAAGCAACGAAGAACCTGCCTGGTACAGATGCCTTCACTTTGTTTGACACATACGGATTCCCACTTGACCTCACACAACTCATCTGTCGTGAAAATGGATTTACAGTTGATGAGGACGGATTCAATACAGAAATGCAGAAACAGAAGGAACGTGCTCGTGGGGCTGCACAGAAAGAGTTGGGCGATTGGGTTGAAGTAGGTGATGCACAACAAAACACAAACTTCGTGGGTTATGACTACACAGAATACACTTGTCATATACTGAAGTACCGTGAGGTGAAGCAGAAGAAAGGCACCGTCTACGAGGTAGTGCTGGACAACACACCATTCTATGCAGAGATGGGTGGTGAAGTAGGCGATCAAGGTGAATTGGTGAATGAGACAGAGACTATAAAAGTGCTCGACACGAAGAGCGAGAATGGTCTGTCAATACATATAGTAGATAAGATACCAGCAGAACCAACAGCAGAGTTTATGGCAATCGTTGACGTTGACCGACGTCGTGCCACAGAAGCCAACCACTCTTGTACACACTTGCTCGATGCAGCACTGCGTGAGGTACTCGGCACACATGTTGAGCAGAAGGGTTCGTTGGTCTCTCCAGACGGATTGCGTTTTGACTTCTCTCACTTCGAGAAGGTGACAGACGAACAACTGCGTGAGGTAGAACACATAGTGAACGAGAAGATTCGTGCAAATATACCTCTTCAGGAACACCGTGACCTCCCAATCGAAGAAGCAAAGAAATTAGGAGCTATTGCACTCTTCGGAGAAAAGTATGGAGACAAAGTACGTGTGATACAATTTGGAGACTCAATAGAGTTCTGTGGTGGATGCCACGTGAAGGCAACAGGATGCATAGGTATGGTACGTATCATCTCGGAGAGTAGTATAGCAGCAGGTGTGCGACGCATTGAAGCCATAACAGGAAAAGGCGTAGAGGACTTCCTTGATAAGTCAGAGGACTTCCTGTGCGACCTGCGTCAGTTGTTCAATAACGCACCAGACCTCATGACAACGGTGCGTAAGTGTATTGATGACAATGCCAACCTAAAGAAGCAAGTAGAGGAATTCCAACTCCAGCAGGCAGAAAACTTCAAAAAAGAAATGATAGAGAAGGCTCGCGAGGTGAACGGAGTGATGGTGATTACAGGTGTCTATCCACTCGATGCTCAGAGTGCGAAGAACATAGCCTTCCAACTGCGCGGTCAGTACCCAGAAAACTTAATGGTAGCCATCGGAGGTGTCTATGAAGGAAAGCCAAACCTCACTATCGCCTTCTCTGACGATATGGTGAAGAATGGATATAACGCAGGACAAATCATCCGTGAGGCAGCAAAGAATATACAAGGAGGAGGTGGTGGACAACCACACTTTGCCACTGCAGGTGGAAAGAATGTTGAAGGTATTAGACAAGCTGTTGAAGCTGTAGTTGCAACGATAAAATAGTACACACCTAAACAACGAAACACAAAATGAAAAAACTGATTATCTTTGTTCTTGCCATCATGTCTGGCGTGTCGTCTCATGCACAGAGTTTTGCAAAACAGATAGAGGCTCCGGCAGACAACATAACCGTAAGCCGACGTCCCACAGAAGGCGAGCGCCTCTTCACATCCAAAACCATAGAAAAGAAAATAGCAGAGGTGAAGAAACTTCTAAAAGATAGTCCTTACCTTGCTTGGATGTTTGAGAATTGTTTCCCAAACACTCTTGACACAACAGTGCATTACAGCACCACTGCTGACGGCGATGACGACACCTTCGTCTATACGGGTGATATCCACGCCATGTGGCTTCGTGATTCTGGAGCACAGGTGTGGCCTTATGTGCAGTTCGCTAAGAAAGACGATAAACTGCGTCATCTCATCCGTGGGGTGATACTTCGCCAACTCAAGTGCATCTGCATAGACCCCTATGCTAATGCTTTTAACATAGGACCGACAGGGAGTGAGTGGGAGAGCGATTACACAAAGATGACTCCTTATCTTCACGAACGTAAGTATGAGATTGACTCTCTCTGTTATCCTATTCGTTTGGCCTATCAGTATTGGCTTGTGACAGGCGACGACAGTATCTTTGGTGAAGTCTGGAAGGAAGCCGTGACGAAGATACTCGCCACCTTCCGCGACCAGCAAAGAAAACAAGGACACGGCAGTTATAGTTTCATGCGAAGCACACATGCGCAGTACGACACACAGAGTCACGGAGGGTATGGCAATCCTGTCAACCCGGTTGGACTGATTGCTTCTGCTTTCCGCCCTTCAGATGATGCTACTGTTTTCTTGTATCTCATACCATCCAATTTCTTTGCCGTCACCAGCCTGCGCAAGGCGGCAGAGATTCTCACCGTTGTCAATGGCGAAACACTGCAGGCAGCAGAGTGCAAGGCTTTAGCCGATGAGGTAGAGAGTGCATTACGTAAATATGCCGTTTATAATCATCCTAAATATGGTGAGATTTATGCATTTGAGGTAGATGGTTTCGGCAACCAATTGTTGATGGACGACGCCAACGTACCAAGTCTTTTAGCAATGCCTTATCTAGGAGATACGGACCTGAATGACCCTATCTATCAAAATACACGACGTTTCGTATGGAGCAAGGACAATCCTTACTTCTATTACGGAAAAGCAGGAGAGGGTATCGGTGGTCCTCACGAGGGATTTGACTACGCATGGCCTATGTCAATCATGATGAAGGCATTTACCAGCCAAGACGACAACGAAATACGTCAGTGCATCCAGATGATTCTTGACACCGACGCAGGGACAGGATTCATTCACGAGGCATTCCATAAAGACGACGCAAAGAAATACACACGCTCGTGGTTCGCATGGACCAACACGCTCTTTGGAGAACTCATACTGAAGATAATTGACGACGGTAAAGTAGAACTCTTGCGTGGGCTCTCTCCACAAACTGTCACTCCTGATGTGAAGAAATAAGTAAAAACCTAAATATAAAAATATTTGCAATATGAATAACTCAAAATTATTATCTGTGATGACAGGTTTGTCTGCCGGTTTGTCTGCATTCGCACAACAGTCGAATGTTCAACAGAGCAACACCAAACCTCTGAACATACTCTACATAATGTGCGACGACCACTCCTACCAGACCATCAGTGCCTATGATCAGCGTTTCATTCAAACACCCAATATAGACCGCATTGCTAATGAAGGGGTGCGATTTACAAATAGTTTTGTAGCCAACTCATTGAGTGGTCCCAGCCGTGCTTGCATGATTACAGGAAAGCACAGTCATAAGAATGGTTTCACGGACAATACCTTCGCCACGTTCGATGGCAGTCAGCAGACCTTCCCAAAACTACTACAGAAGGCAGGTTATCAGACAGCTATGATAGGGAAGTGGCACCTCGTCAGTACACCTACTGGTTTTGATTATTGGGACATACTCGACGGACAAGGCGTTTATTATAATCCTACATTCTATTGCAATGGTGATACGGTAGTGCGCAAAGGTTATGCAACCAATATAACCACTGACCTCGCTCTCGATTGGTTGGAGACCAAACGCGACGTCAACAAACCATTCTGTCTGCTCTTGCATCACAAGGCACCACACCGTACGTGGATGCCTGACACTTGCGACTTAGACCTGTTCAAGGATGTGAACTACACTGTTCCGTCTAATTTCTACGACGACTACGAAGGACGTGAGGCTGCTGCTGCACAAGAGATGCACATACTGAAAGATATGGACCTTGTCTATGACTTGAAACTCGCCGACAGAGAAGACGAGATACACACTACTCGTGGGCTGGAAGCATGGGGACGAAACCTCTATACCAAGATGGATAAGGACGTACAAGCAAAATGGGACGAACACTATCAACCTATCATTCACGCTTTCAAAGAGAAATTCAATATAAGTGATTTGAAGTCATTGGAGAAGGCCGATACGAAGTCTAACCAGACAGCACGTGACCTGGCAGAGTGGAAGTACAACCAATACATGCGTGATTATCTGCGTGTCATCACAAGCATTGATCGTAATGTAGGTAAGGTGCTTGATTACCTGGAGGCGCACGATCTCCTCGACAACACACTCGTGGTCTATACCTCCGACCAAGGATTCTATATGGGAGAACACGGGTGGTTTGACAAACGATTCATGTATGAAGAGTCATTCCGCACACCACTGTTGATGCGCCTGCCAGGCGGACGTCGTGGCGACGTAACTGAGATGGTACAGAACATCGATTACGCACCTACCTTCCTTGAACTCGCTGGCGCACCAATCCCTGATGACATACAAGGTGTGTCACTCATGCCACTTCTCTCATCAGATGCAAAACAAAATGCAAAGGCATCTAAGCATTGGAGAAAAGGACTCTATTATCACTTCTATGAATACCCAGCAGAGCACGCAGTGAAGCGTCATTATGGCGTGCGTGACTCACGATACAAACTCATACATTTCTATAACGATATCGATGCTTGGGAACTCTACGATATAGATTTAGACCCAGCAGAGATGCATAACATATATGGGCAACCAGGTACGGAGAAGGTGACGAAACGTCTTATGAAATTACTTCGCGAACTGGAAAAAGAATATGACGCACCTATAAAAGACTGATGAAAACAGATATATTGACAACTAAGGGTTTGGTGACTTTGCCTCTCTTACCTCTTGTCGTGACTGCCGCATCGGCACAGACCGTACGTAGTCATCCTAATGTCGTTCTTATCGTAGCAGACGACTTAGGCTATGGTGACGTGAGTGCTTACGGACAGACCACCATCTCCACACCCAACATAGACCACCTAGCTCAAGGAGGGGTGCTCTTCACCGACGCACACGCTACCAGCGCCACATCAACACCATCACGTTATGGGCTTATCACTGGGTGCTACCCATGGCGTAATGCCGACGCAAAGATTTTACCAGGCGACGCACCACTGCTCATCGATACTGACATGCAGACCATGCCAAAGATGTTTCAACGAGCAGGCTATCGCACTGCTGCCATCGGGAAATGGCACCTGGGCATGGGACGTGGACAAATCGACTGGAACCAACCCATTTCTCCTTCTGCCAATACCGTAGGCTATGACTATACACATATCATAGCAGCGACGGTTGACCGTGTGCCAACTGTTTATGTGGAAGACGGAAAGGTGGTGGGACTTGATCCTGCCGACCCACTCTTCGTCAGTTATCAGCGTAACTTCCCGGGTGAACCGACAGCCCTCACCAATCCCGAACTCGTGAAACTGCAGTGGTCACACGGACATAATAACACCGTGGTGAATGGTATTCCACGAATAGGATTTATGAAAGGTGGTCATTCGGCTTATTGGAATGACTCCACCATGGCACAACACTTCTCTGATAAGGTGAAAGAGTTTATCGGAGAAAATACCGACCAACCATTCTTTCTGTATTATGGTCTGCACGAACCACATGTGCCACGCACACCTATGACTCAGTTCCACGGCGTCACACCACTCGGCGCGAGAGGTGATGTGGTGGTTGAGGCCGACTGGTGTGTGGGTGAAGTGATGAAAACCCTTGAACGTCATAATCTGCTTGAGAATACGATTGTCATCTTTACAAGCGATAACGGGCCAGTACGTGATGATGGTTATGTAGATGGCGCGCGCGAGTCAGCACCGTTGCACGATCCTATGGGCGGACTGCGTGGTGGTAAATACAGTCTCTATGAAGCAGGTACCCGTGTGCCGTTCTTCGTTTATTGGCAGGGAACCATACAGCCTTATCAAAACGATGCACTCTTCTCTCAACAAGATCTGCCAGCCAGTTTTGCTGCGTTGTTGGGCGACAGACAAACCATATTCCCTGACTCTGAGAATCACTTGAAAGCACTCTTGGGTAAGGCACAAGACGGCAGGTGTGAGATGATTATAGAGGCAGCAGGACGATTGGCTTATCGTTATAAGCACTACATACTTATACCGCCTTATTCAGGACCACAGTATAACGAGACAGGTAACGAACTAGGCAATATAGACCATTATGCTCTCTACGACTTGCGCGAGGATGTGGCGCAGAAGACCGACTTGAGTGCCACTCACACACGACTCGTGGAGAAACTGAAGAAACGTTATAAAAAAATTATATTATGAAGAAACAAATTTTTGTAATCATGCTTTTCTTCTTCGCTCTCCAGAGTGGGATAGGAACAGCGTCAGCACAAATCAATCTTACTCCACGTGAGAAGTCAATCACACAACGCACCACCACTTGCGTATTGCCAACACAACTCGTTGTCGGTGTCGATGCAAGTCTTGGTGATAGCATCATGGACGAAGCAGAGCGTTTTGTCACTTCTCTCAATCAGTCGATGACCGGCTACACCGTCACACTGCAACACGAACTGACAGGAGCATTCATCACCCTGAAGCCAGTCAATAAAATATTTGCTTCACGCTACGGACTGGAAGGCTATAAGGCAGATATCAAAGCCACAGGTATAGAACTCTCCAGCCTCACACAAGCAGGTTTCTTCTATGCCCTGCAGACCATAAAGAAAATGTTACCAGCCAACGTGACTCTCGGCGTAGCAGGTGCACAAGGCACCACTTATTCATTACAGTGCTGTGCCGTGGAAGACCTCCCACGATTCAGTTACAGAGGATTCATGCTTGACTGCTCACGTCATTTCTTCGAAGTAGAAGAAATCAAAAAGATGCTCGATGTGATGGCAATCTATAAACTCAACACCTTCCACTGGCATCTCACCGACGACCAGGGATGGCGTGCAGAAATCAAGAAATACCCACGACTCACCACCGTCGGTGCCACTCGTTCCAACAGTTGGAACACAGATATACATCTTGTGAACGATTATTGGTGGACAGGCGAAGGCGCCTACACCGGTCAGCAATATGGCCCTTACTACTACACACAAGAACAGATGAAGGACATCGTGGCTTATGCAGCAGAACGACACATAGAGGTAATCCCCGAGGTAGAGATGCCTGGACACGCCGTTGCAGCCATGGTGGCTTATCCTAAGTTCAGTTGCACCCCAAGTGCACAACGTAGTGTGTGGACATCTGGTGGAATCAGTAGCGACGTGATGAACGTAGCCAATGAAGGTACTCTTCAATTCTGCAAGGACGTGATAGATGAACTGTGCGACATCTTCCCAGGACGTTACATACATATCGGTGGTGACGAATGTCCAAGTTCTGCATGGGAGAGCAATACAGAATGTCAAAACCTCTATGCAGAGATGGGCTTCTCCAATTATCGTCAATTACAGTCCTATTTCACCAATCAAATCAGTGGTTATATAGCATCAAAAGGCAAGCGCACCATCCTCTGGAACGAAAGCATAACAGCCAGTGGTAGCAACCTCGACCTTGTGAAGGAACATAACCCCATCATCATGTGCTGGAGCCCATGCCAAAGTGGTGCACAAAAGGCTGCCAGCATCGGACTCGATGCCATCATCACCGAGTATCACTCCTCTATTGGAGGTTATTATATCAATCGTCGTCAAAGCAACGACTACGGCGAGCCAACAGGTGCTGGTGCAGGCGACGACACCGTTGAAGGGTGTTATAACTATGTACCTGTGTCTGCCGACAATACTAACCAACACTATCTCGGCGTGCAAGGTACGTTCTGGACAGAACACGTCAGTTCAAACGAATACCTGGAATACCTCGCACTCCCACGTCTCATCTGTATTGCTGAAGCAGGATGGACACAACAGAGCCTGAAGGACTGGGAGAACTTCAAGTCACGCATCACACAGGATACAGAGATGCTTGATTTGGGTGGTTACATCTACGGACGTCATTGGATGGACGGTTATCAACACCGCGAATACGTCGCACCCATACATGACCAAGCCATAGTCACTTTCCTCAATAAAAGCACCGACCGTGGAGGACGTGGCCTGGCAGATGTTGACGGCACACTCAACGGACAAAATGACACTGCCACAGAGTGGCAACTCGAATCCAATGGTAAGTCAGATCAATATTATATCAAGAGTCGAGTGAGCGGAAAATATCTATATGTGTCAGCCACAACCAGCGGAACGATGGTCACACTCTCTACCTCCAAGACAGCTTGGACCTTCGACCAAACCACCATCAGCGGCTACGTAGCAATATGTCCTGTTGCAAACACAGACGTAGCCATCAATAACAATGTACAGAACACCACCAACACACGCCTCTTTGCTCACGGCAGTGGCAATGGTGCTTCGTTCTGGATAGCAGAGTGGTTAGGTGATGTGACAGCCATCACTACCCCCGTAGCATTTTCTCGCCAATCAGATAAAGTGTACGACCTCGCAGGTCGTACACTCAATCATCTGACAGAAGGCATCAACATAGTTAACGGGAGAAAACTCTTTGTGCGTCGATAACTATGCACTACGTCAATCTCCCCGATACTCACCAACACCCTCTCACGTTCTATTTAGCCATGGAGGAATACCTGGCAGAGAACAAGTCGGGTGAGTATTTTTTTTTATGGAGGGTACCACCCACGGTCATCTACGGACACAACCAAGACGTAGAGGCAGAGGTCAACCTCGACTACTGTCGTCAGCACGGCATACGTGTTTGTCAGCGTAAGAGTGGAGGAGGATGTGTCTATGCTGATATGGGCAACGTGATGCTCTCTTATATCGTTCGTGACACAAACGTGAAACGTATTTTTGCCGATTATCTCAACCGTCTTGCTACGGCACTGCAGTCGTTGGGTTATCCCGCCGTCACCACCGAACATAATGATGTGATGATAGAAGGACATAAGGTTTCAGGCAATGCCTTCTACGCCAAGCCACACAGCAGCATAGTCCACGGCACACTGCTCTACAACGTCGATTTCGATGCTATGATGCATGCTATAACCCCGTCGCGCGAGAAGTTATCCAGTCACGGAGTGCAGTCAGTGCGGCAACGAGTGGGAAACCTCTCAAACCCCTCAAACCTCTCAAACCTCTCAACCCTCCTTTCTCACCTAAAAGCTTCTTTCTCCGACGGAGAAATCACACTTAATACCGACGACATAACACACATTCATCAGATTGAGAAGACATATATTTGCAACACATAACAGATATAACGAAAAAAAATGTTTTGAGAAAACAACAAATATCACGCATGTTATTTCGTGATTTCGTGATTTCGTGATTTCGTGATTTCGTGATTTTTTACATCTATTTCTCCTTCAAACCCCTTAAACCCCTTAAACCACTCCAACCACTCCAACCTCTCGTCTTTCGTCTCTCCTCTCTCTTCTCTCACTACCTTAA
>R20__coassemble_1484_pt1 | contig 12741 bp, 11 predicted proteins | sample R20__metabat2_high_PE_015 | metagenome-assembled genome bin R20 | reverse complement strand
CATAAAGAATCACGACTTATATTCATACAACAACAACGTCTATTTACGTCTTTATAAGTTATGTGGTCAAGACAGTTCATTAGAAGATTACTGTAAAACCATGACCTTCACCAACCAACGCCGACAGTTTGCGATAAACACCATCATAACATTACTCGTGTTAGTTGTTTTGATATACACATCAGTCGCAGTGTATTTCAGGCGACGTGCAAAAAAAATATTATTAGATGATGAGAATAGACTCATTGCACTGGAGAACGATTCGTTGCACGTTGAGAATCTCATTCTCGACAACTCCCTTTCATCACTCAAGCACGAGACAATGTATTATCCTTCCCGCATTCTCTCCTACCTTGACAACGTAAATAACTTAGAAGAGAAGACCGACCTTGTTAGACTGATAAATTACTACAAAAACATCTTTAATATTCTGTGCACACAAGCACGTCAGCAACTAAGGAGTAATTTATTTAAGCGAGAAGACATCTCCGTTTCAGAATTATGTCTTTATCTTCACAATCAGTTGAAATCACATAAAAACATAGAGTTTCACTATTACTGTAGTGATGGGTTATTCGTTCGAGGGGACTATGAGATGCTTCTCTATTTTATGGAGAACCTTGCCTCTTTAATCACAGAACAACCAACGAGCACGAAGACTGTCTCACTTGATATAGTGCCTCAGAGTAATGGTTTCATTCGCTTCACGCTTACAGACGACAGTCTGTGCGCAACTAATCAAGACAATCAGATAGTGTTCTCACCAGAGAATTTACGTTACGACACCACCACAAAAAGACTCAAAGGCATTCAATATCTGATTTTGAAACAGATAATACGCGAACACGATGATAACAGTGGTAAACGTGGTTGTAAGATGTACGCAACAGGGCAGGGGATAGAGTTCACGCTGTTATCCTCACCGTCATCCTCAGTTCTCGTCAGCTGTTAGGTTTTCCACGTCAATCAGTCCCAGTTGTATTGCTCGTGTCACGAGCCGTGCTGCATTCACGTTCTTTGCGTTTTTCCCGAACAGTCGTGCGACTAAATCGTTTTGTCGTTTTTCGAGAGATTTCACCCCAAACGGCATACCATGCAACTTAGCAATCATTTCCTTCGTGTAACCCAAAGCCAAATGACGCAAGTAGCGCTCGTCGTATTCATCAATATCATATTCTATCTCTGCCTCTTGCTGACGATACTCCTGTTCCACGTCACGTACGAAACGAGACAAGATAACCTCAAGGATAGGCTGATTAAACACCATACATTTTCCGTCCATCACCTGCATCACGTCACCGCGAGTCAGCAGTTCACCACATTTGAGTATGATACCATCAGCACCAGCCTTCAACACATCCACCCACAATCGTTCGTCGGTTGTTTCTCCTGTAAAGATAAGCACCTTTATTTTGTCGTAGCGTTTTTTTACTTCTCTGCAGATATCCACGCCCACCGTCGTAGAACCACCGAGTCCTAAGTCCAGCAGCACCAAGTCCGGCACATTCTTCTCTATCAGTGTCCAGAACTCTCGTTCATCACTGGCAGTCCCGATAATCTCCGCCTCAGGAATATCATTTTTAAAAATACCCTCAGTCCCCCTCAGCTCCAACGGCACGTCTTCCACGATTATGACCTTAAACTTCTTCATAACTCCTTATATAGTTTTTCGTATTTCTTTGCCACTTCAATAAAATTATGATGACGATGGATGTACTCCACGCTCTCCCTCTGTAGTTTTCCAATCATCTCTGGATGCAGTACCAGACGTTCCATTTTTTCGAAACAATCCTCTTCGTCAGGCAATACATTTACTATTGGTCGCAGTTGTTGTTCACCCAAGATATCGTAGTTTTCTGGTTCACCACCACCCACGACAACCAAACCTTTGCTCATTGCCAGCAAGGCATTCATAGCAGGTGTGTAGCTGTACAACTGATCTAGGATGACCTCCGACCTATTCATTAAATGCTGGTACTCATCAAACGGCACACTCTCTGCTTTTATGATTTCGCAAAGGGTAGGGTACTTCGCTTTCACTCTTTCCAGTGCTCTCAACATTATGTCCGTACCTTTATATGCTTCCTTACCCTTTTGCACCCCCACGAAGAAACGCACTGGTGATGTGTCGTCATCATTTCTCATGTGAACACTTTCAGCACCGACCTCTTTTATTGGGAACGGAATAAAATGCGTTTTCTCTTTGAAGACAGGATGGTAACACATATAATACTCACACAAACCAGCCACGATAGCATCTGCATCCTCTGCAACGAACTGATTTATGTAAGTTTTTTCCCCGTTTAGCCAATCCCTGATAAACACCCTGTTATAATCCTCTTCAGTACGTTGTCTCTCACCGAAGTTAAAGTCACTATAACGAAAGGTCTTACAGTCCAGACAGGTCTTAACCCAGTAATGGTCCATACCGAACGCACCCAGTACGATATGTTTATTTTGTTTTCTCAGTAATTTATAAAATGGTAGTATTTTGTTTCCCCTCAGACTCAGGAATACAGGATTAATCAGCTGCACCACATCATATCCACGTAGGGTAGGGAGTAGTTTTATCACATCCCAGAGATACCTCAACGCATCAATTTTCCCAGCCGACCTACGTCTTAGGTTGATATCACGCTGATAATTCTTCCAGTTGTCCCCGTCAGAGACCACCGTCACCTCGTGTCCCAGTTGTCGGAGTCCCTCAGCCAAGGTCCAATGCACGTTACTATATTCACCCAGAAGCAGTATTCTCATTTCTTTATACCTATTGTATTTAGTGCCTGTTGATACTTACGTGCGTTTATGCTGTGTTCAGTACTTGTTTCTGCGAAGTTGTGTGTTCCAGATAAGTCCTCCTTTGCACACATAAAAATATAATTATGATGCTCATAATTAAGCACCGCATCAATACCTTTTATCGACGCCACTCTGATAGGTCCCGGTGGCAGTCCTTTGACTTTATAAGTGTTATAAGGAGAATCTATTGACAGATGCTTATATAGTACACGTTTTATGGAGAAGTCCGACAGAGCGAATATGACGGTAGGATCAGACTGCAAGAACATATCCTTTTTCAGTCTATTGATATACAGTCCAGCAATACGTGGTTTCTCTTTATCAGCAGACGTCTCTGCATCCACAATACTCGCCAGTGTAGCCACCTCCACTGGAGTCATCCCCAATGCTTTTGCTTTATCCTTACGCTCCGCGTTCCAAAACCTCTCGTAATTCGATTTCATCACACCCAGGAATCGTTCCACAGACATATTCCAGAATACCTCATAAGTATTTGGAACGAATAGGGCAGGTATTGTCTCTCTGGAGAAGCCCACAGATCTGCACACAGAATCATTTGTGAAAGCATTGACCAGTGTGAGCGAGTCCAGACTAATCTGTTTAGACAGGCGTCCAGCCAAATCATTCATAGTACGAACCGCAGGAACCACCAAATTCACGATACCAGTTAGTTGATAACGCAGGTTTCTCACCAATTGGTGGGTAGTGATTCTATCACTTATCTCATACACACCAGCATTTATATGATTTTCATAATCATATATCCGCGTAAGCAGATCGAACTCAACCATGTTTACGCCATCAGCTGTTTCCTTAACTTTATTTCTCACTGAGTCAATATCGTCATCATCATCTACGACAATATGTGTACGTTCTTTATTTGAGAAAGTTTTTACACTGATATCATAATAAGAAAACGCCATTACCAAAATGATAATAGCGGAAGCGACTGAGATTACTCTTGTTTTCTTATTTTTCAAATTAAACATAACACCGATTGAAGAAAAATTCATGCATATTATTTTTTACCCAGACACAGAACCATTTCCCACAGGCATAACTCACCATTTTCATCATTTATCCAGTCGTCTGTTTCGTTTACTCTGAATCTGATTGGATTATTTTTTTTATTTCTCACCGGTCGGAAATAGATTTCCATAACAGGCAATATCAATTCACCCCGTTCTCTTTCGCCACCGTCTTCGTACAGATGTACAAATGCAATGTTTTGATTTGGTACTAACGGATAGATTCCTTCATTCCATGCGTGAATGATTCCCACCAACAAATCTCCAGCAGCATTTGCTTCCGGATCAAAATCCTTACTCAGCAGTTCGTCATTATAATAAGGTAAACCGTCACCATCCACGTCCAAGAGTTTCGTATACGATTTATTATTGATTTCCTCAACAACCTCAGTGAGTTTGCCAACCCTTATGTCAGCAAACTCACTTTTGTTGATAAGCAATTCCAACGTATTTAGTTCGGTTGGTTCCAGCATATTTATTCTTCGCTTAAATCTATGGCATAGCTAGCACTCTTTCCAGAAGGATACTTACCCCAGATGAACAAGGTTTGTTCCTCACTGTTTTGTGCAGATTTAAATGCACTCTCCAAATCCTTCACCGTACGTATATTTTGGTTATTCACCTTCATGATTATGAAGTCTTTCTGTATGTCACTCTTCTTCAGTATTCCGTTAGATATAGACTTCACCTGCACACCATACGACAAGTGTAAAGACTCCTTCTGTTTATCTGTCAGTTCCTCAAATTCTGCTCCGAGGATTTCGAAATTCTGTGGTTTTACCACCTTCGTGCTACCCTGACTGTTTCTGAATGTCACCGTCACGCTCTGTTCTTTTTTGTTTCTCATGTAAGTGACCACAGCCACGTCTCCAGGATGATATTGTGCAGTTGCCTCTTGTAGTTCAGACATCTTTGTAATCTTCTTACCATCCACCTCTACGATGATGTCACCTTCCTTCAGTCCTGCGTCGTCAGCAGCACCGCCAGCAGTCACCTCTGCCACGTACACGCCCTCGTTCGTGCCGAAGTCTGGTTTGAACTTACTGTCTTTCTCTTTTTCTGCAGTGATATAATCGTGCAGAGTACTACCCGAGATGCCGAACATTGCTCTCTGCACCTTACCATATTGTTGTAGGTCGGCAACCACCTTCTGTACTATTGTTGTAGGGATTGCAAAACCATAACCTGTGAACGACCCTGTCTGGCTGTACAACATAGCGTTGATGCCCACCAGTTCACCTCTTGCGTTCACCAGCGCGCCACCCGAATTACCTGAGTTGATGGCAGCATCTGTCTGAATGTACGACTCAATACCTGTACGGTTAGCACCCATACCTCTTGCCTTAGCACTTACGATACCTGCCGTTACCGTGCTGGTGAGATTGAATGGGTTACCTACAGCCAACACCCACTCCCCTACTTTCAATGCCTCGCTATCCCCTATCGTGAGGGTTGGGAATCCCGAACCATCAATCTTTATCAAGGCCAAGTCTGTGTCAGCATCAGTACCAATCAGTCGTGCGGTGAACTCCCTGCTGTCGTTCAGTGTCACAGTTATTTCGTTAGCGTCAGCAACGACATGGTTGTTTGTTACTATGTAACCATCGTTAGAGATGAGCACACCCGAACCGGCACACTGACGCTTTGGAGTTTGGTATTCTCGTCTTTGAATACCACCGCCGTTTCCACGTCCGAAGAAGTCACCGAAGAACTCCTCGAATGGGTCTTTATATTCCTGCACCACCGTCTTACCGCCAGTAGTTACCTTTATGTACACCACAGCATGACAAGCCTTCTCTGCAGCACTCGTAAGGTCTATGTGCTGTTCCGGCAGTCCCTTCTCCTGCGAAATCGTCATTATACTATTCTGCTCACCATTCTTAGAAAGAACGTTCTCTGTTTCCTTCACTGCCTTATCTGCATAAGTAAATGCAAAAGCACCTGTAATACCTGAAACAAAAGCGATAACCGCTACTAAACCATAAAGTCTTTTCATTGTCTGATTCATATTTTTTTATTTATTAATACTATCTCTTTTTTTTCTTCCATATCAAAATCTGTGCCAAAATTATTAAATATGTACTAAGGGACAGCATCATTCATATTTTTTAACGTCTTTTTTTCTTCTTTTTAACAATTTTATGCAAATGCACCATGTTTTATTTATTGTTTTCGCACTTTGCCTTATCTTTTCATTAAAAATGCTTCACTGGTCCGTGCCCTTCTCCAATCTCATATTTTGCTCCTTCCGCCAGCGCGTGTGTGATGTATTTCTTAGCCAATGCACACGCCTCCATCAGTCCATTTCCTTGTGCCAGGAACGAAGCAATTGCCGACGACAGCGTACAACCGGTGCCGTGCGTGTTTTGTGTCACCACACGTTCTCCACTCAGTTCCACCAGTTCGTCGTTTCTCACATCTATCAAGATATCATTCACATTTTTTGTTTCGTCGAGGTGTCCCCCTTTCAGCAACACCGACACACCGAATTTATCCTTCAGTTCTCTTGCTGCCCTTTTCACGTCATCCTCGTCCCCTATGGTTCGTCCGAGCAATGCCTCTGCCTCAGGCAGGTTCGGTGTGATGACGTAAGCCTTAGGGATGAGTATTTCGCACAATGCTTTTACTGCGTTATCCTCAATGAGTTTATGTCTCGATGTTGACACCATTACAGGGTCAAGCACTATTGGTATTTTGTCGTACTTACCCAGTGTGTCTGCCACAGCCCTTATCACCTCTGCAGAGTGCAGCATACCTATTTTAATCACGTCAGCACCTATATCATCCAGCACAGAGTGAATCTGTGTGCTTACCATCTCCGCAGGGATGGCACATATCTGTTGTACACCCAGCGTGTTCTGTGCTGTCACTGCCGTTATCACACTTGCAGCATAACACTTCAACGCTGTTATTGTCTTTATGTCGGCTTGAATACCGGCTCCTCCCCCACTGTCGCTACCAGCAATGGTCAGTACTCTGTTATATTTCATAAATACATTTTCAGTCTTTGTGCTGCGCTACAAGGGTCTGTTGCTCCCATTATCGCAGAGACCACAGCCACACCACACGCCCCCGTACTCATCACGTCTTTTATATTTCCTTCGTTTATTCCACCAATCCCGATGACAGGATGACTAGCCAATTCAACAATCCTTCGTAATCCCACAATTCCCACTGCTGGTGCCGTGTCTGTCTTGGTTGTTGTACTGAACACCGGCGACACAGCCACGTAGTTCACATCCTGTTGGTTTGACAGCAATGTTTGTTCTTCATTTTCCACAGACAGTCCTATGATGGCACTCTCCCCCAACAGTCTCCTTGCTTCTTCCACCCCCATGTCTGTCTGCCCCAGATGCACACCCTCAGCACCAATCTCCTTCACGAGTCCCACTCTGTCGTTTATGATAAGTGGGATATCGGTGTCTGCAAGACACTTTTTTATCTTCTTCCCCAACTCCACGAACTCCTCATCAGATATATATTTCTCCCTCAGTTGAACGACAGAGACGCCACCCCTTACAGCCTCCGTTATGGTTGTGATGAAATCGCCCCGTAGGCAATCCCTGTCACTCACTAAGTATAATTTGAGAAAATCTGTTGAGTTCATCCAAGAAAATCATTTTAAAACTACCCACCTCGTCCTCACACTGATATTCTGTGCTTGTAGCAGCCAACTTGAAGAGGTTCAGTGCCAGTTTCGTTGTCTCGTAAACCGTTTCTTTGGGAGACATTTTAGCAGCAATCACGCCACCCAGTGCACACCCCATTCCCGTCACGCGAGTCATTATTTCACTGCCACTATAAGTCATTTCCTGTTTCTCACCAAGTCTGATGATATCATTCTTTCCTGTTGTCACCAACACCGACTTAGCGCACCTCTCGTCATCCAAGAGCACCTCCATCTCCTCTGCGTTACCCTTGATGACAGTAGGCAGAGCGATATCCAATAACTCACTTACCTTCCTCCTTCTGTAGGCCGACACCTGCACTCCCACAGGGTCAAGCACCCAAGGTACACCATTCTTCTCAGCAAGTGCAACAGCACGCTTCATCAATTCAAACTGGCGTTCATCCACCGTACCGATATTGACCAACAAAGCATTAGCCAACCCCATCAACTCATCAATCTCCTCCACACTGTTACACATCAGTGGGCGTTCCCCCACTGCCAAGATAGCATTCGCTGTAATCTCAGCAGCAACGCTGTTTGTTAAACACAAAATCATTTCAATATATCCTTTGGAAGATAAAACATCTTATTTTGTTTCTGGTACACGACCACAGAATTCAGTTCTTTTGTTTTTCCGTCCACAGTGATGACGTTACTGTTTGGGTTTACCACGATGACTCTCCCCTTGTCGCGTATCACTAAGGAGTTCTCTTTCACCTCGTAATCCAAACCTTTGAGCAAGTCCTCATGCGCCACATAGTTCTGTTGAGTGAGACGATTCAGGTCGTCGTGAGTGAAACCACTCACCTTACACAGATAGTCATTCAGTTCTATGTTTGTGAGCATACCATACGGACGTGAGTTCTTATTTGGGTGATACGAAGCCACCAACACATCCTCACCCGTGTGTCCACCTGTAGTAAAGGCCAATCCCGTACGGTCCGTGAGGAACTGTCCAATCATCGTTGTCAGACCATTACTGTACAGGCTACCAGGGTTTTGTTTTCTCTCGCCCACAGGTATTGGGCTGGATTTATACTCCCTGTTATTTTTCAGAGCCTCCAATTCAGTGTTTGTCAGTTCAAAGCCCATCCACTCCCTGAACAAATCCTGCACCTTCTCAAACGGTTCAGCATTTATCTTTCTTGACATCAGCTCACACGTAGTGCGGCATTTCGTTAACGCACCAAACAGACGATGCTTCGATGTGCCAGCATAGTTAGGCATTGAGCGCTTCCCTATGCTGATACCACTGTTTCCGTGGTCAGAGAGCATCATCACCACCGTGTTACCATCCTTCTCAGCGAAGTCAAACGCCACCTTACAAGCCTTGTCGAAGGCCAGATACTCCGTTATCATACCGATAGGGTCATTAGCATGTGCAGCGTAGTCCACCTTACTACCCTCCACCATCAAGAAGAACCCCTTCTTATTGGCAGACAACTTACGGATTGCCGTCTCAGTCATCTCAGCCAACGAAGGTTGTTCGTTCACGTCACGCCCCATCTCATACTGAGTGTCCCCATTGCCGAATAGAGCCCACATTCTATTGTTCTTGCACGCACGCATACCCCTCAAGTCATTTCTGAAGACATTATAACCATGCTCCTTCAAGAACGCCTCGTTCTCATCCGACAGATACTTCACCCCACCGCCAATCACCACGTCCAAACTATTATGCACCTGTTGCGAAGCGATGCCAGCGTAGTCACCTCTATCGCTCGAATGTGCCGAACAATCCGCAGGTGTAGCATGAGGGAAGTAGCACGAGAACACCAGTCCCGTTGACTTACCCAACAACATACGTGACGCCTCCAGCACCGTTGTCAGTGGCTGATACGCTTGCATCTCATTCATAGGATAGATATCATTTTCAGGGTCAGCCACAGGATAGGTACTCACCCACCCCTTCAGACCGTTATAACCTGTCATATATGTAGATGTGGTAGGAGCCGAGTCACCGATTGGTGCGTTCGAACACGTCGTCCTCACCGTACCACATATATAAGGGTCGATACACAACTTCTGTGAATCCGGATTCAAGTACCACTGATACCAACGCGCCGTAGAGATGGTAGCGAGCGAACAACCATCAGGAATCATTAGTATCACATTCTTCACCTTCTCCTGTGCTATGATGTTACACACCACACAAGAAAGCAACACACTCAATAATAATCTTTTCATTGTTTTTTATTTTTTTAAATTCCTAACCTCCAGGTTAGTCACCTTACTATTGAATTTACCAGCCTTAGCGAGTGGGAAGACGAGCGTTGGAACCACCGCCATCTTCGTACGTTCGTTATAATACTGCCAATGTCTGTCGAGAGCCGACACCATCTTACCATCCACAAACAGATGAGTATAATTATTCGTACCCTCCACACTCACCGTGTGTTTACCAGGTTGCAGCACATGGTTGAACGTGAATAGATAACCATCCCTCACGAAACCCACACGTCCCTGTACGGGGTCAGTCAGGTAGAAGCGTGCCTCGCCGTTGTCGAAGAGCACCGTACCAGCCTCCTCCTTCTTGTAGTCAATATCAAACGACACCACGTAGTCATAACCCATGCGTTCGATACCCATCTTCTGGTTCGGCTTCACCCTCTTCTCCGTATATGTAGGACTGCAAGGACACAACCGTCCCAAACGGTTTATGCCAGGCGCCTCCGATAGGTTCTCACGCATCTGTTTGAACTGAGGATAAGTAAATGACACCCTGTACCCTGTCCACGTCTTTGCAGCAATGGTTTGCAAGGCAGGGAAGAGACGATGATGGATATCATCCACAGAGATACCGTTTCCGCAATGGTCGTTCCACACAGCGAACATACCACCCTCAATCTGCTTGTCACCCTCCTCAAACTGCACATTACCGATACGTGCGGGAGTCCAGTTGTTATATAACCACTCACAATTCAGATAATCATAATAATACCCAGCAGCAGGCACTATGTAAACCATTCCGTCAGGGATGCTCACCATCTGGTACCCCAGTTCCTTCATCTCCTGCGGACGCGCGTAGTCATTTGACCACACATTCATCAACACGTTATCCACCTTCACAGGAGTCTTACCCTTGGCGTGAGTCAACGACCCCCACAACACAGCCTGCTTACCATAACTCTCTATCAAACGGATGTAATGATCAGTGAAATGACGGAACTCCTCCACGACAGCACTGTCACGATTACTATATTCGTCCGTACCTATATTCACACGAGGTCCACTGAACACAGGGTCAGGTCCCTCCAGATACTCCTTGAACAACGCATCCACAAACGGATAGACGAGGTCCGGACGACGCAGGTTCAGATGATCCATACCAAACTCATCACTACCCAGTTCAGGACGATACTTTGTGAAAGCCAGACTATGTGCAGGCACATCTATCTCAGGGATAATCTCTACCCCCACCCTCTCACCGTGTCTGACCAGCTCACGGAATTCCTTCTTCGAGTAACTACCATCCTGAGCCGTCAGTCCAGGGTAAGTGTCACACTCCAGTCTGAACGCAGAATAAGTCTTTGTCCAATCATCCTCGTAGAACACCTTAAACCCATTATCATTAAGATGCAGATGCAGTACGTTCATCTTATAATAAGCCATGATATCAATCAAGTCATGCAGATAACTTATTGGAATGAACTTACGTCCACAATCCATCATGAAACCACGCAGTTTATACTGCGGCTTATCCTCGATACACCCACAAGGCAACGCCTTTGTCTTCGACTGCTCCAACATCTGCTGCAACGTAGTACGAGCATAACGCAGTCCCTGCTCCGTCCGAGCCTCTGCCACGATGCCCTTCTCAGAGATAGTGATACGATAACCCTCGTCACCCAGAGTGACGTCATCACACACGTTGAACTTAGCCGCCTTCAAGTTATCACGCACCACGTACTCACCCACACACACACGTCCATCAGTTCTGCTGACAGTTGGTTTCCAGCTCTGCACCTCAGGAATAGTGAACGGCTTCTGTGCAGACACAGACGAAACGAATACGAATACCGTTAAGAGAACTATATTATATTTTTTTGACATAAAAAAAATTCTTTTTTCCGTTTATCACCACCAAACTCCATACAAAGGAAAAAAAAGAAAGCAGCATCCACACTGTTCTCTTTTTTCCCGAACTAATTATATTATAACTTATTGTCTGAACCGAGAACATTCACAATCTTATGAATGTACAGTTTCTTCATCTCCTCCTTAGCAGGTTTCAGATACTGACGAGGGTCGAAGTAATCAGGATGCTCAGCAAAAGTCTTGCGGATAGCAGCCGTCATTGCCAAACGAGAGTCAGAGTCGATATTGATCTTACAAACAGCACTCTTAGCAGCCTTACGCAGTTGGTCCTCAGGGATACCGATTGCAGCCTTCAACTCACCGCCAAACTTATTGATAGTGTCCACCTCGTCCTGAGGTACAGAAGAAGAACCATGCAACACGATTGGGAAACCAGGCAGTTTCTCCATGATCTCATCAAGCACATCAAATGCGAGCGGAGGAGGCACCAAACGACCAGTCTCAGGATCGACAGTACACTGTTCAGGAGTGAACTTATGAGCGCCGTGAGACGTACCGATAGATATAGCCAAAGAGTCGCAACCAGACTTAGAAGTGAAGTCAATCACCTCCTCAGGCTTTGTGTAATGGCTCTCAGCAGCAACCACCTCATCCTCAACACCAGCCAACACACCCAGTTCAGCCTCCACAGTTACGTCATACTTATGAGCGTACTCAACCACCTGCTTTGTGATAGCTATGTTCTCCTCGTAAGGAAGTGAACTACCATCAAACATGACAGAAGAGAAACCCATATCAATACAACTCTTGCAGAGTTCAAAACTATCACCATGATCAAGATGCAGAACGATTTGAGGGTTCTCACAACCCAGTTCCTTTGCGTAAGCCACAGCGCCCTCAGCCATGAAGCGTAAGATAGTAGCGTTAGCATAATTACGTGCACCTTTTGATACCTGCATGATGACAGGAGACTTAGTCTCCACTGCAGCCATCACGATTGCTTGCATTTGTTCAAGAGTGTTAAAGTTAAATGCAGGAATAGCATAACCGCCGTCAACTGCCTTTGCAAACATCTCACGAGTGTTTACAAGTCCTAAATCTTTGTAATTAACCATTTTCTTTTATAATTTAAAAATTAAACATCCCTATTTTGGTGCAAAATTACACATTTTTTCTGACATTACCAAAAAAAACACATAAACAAGG
>R20__coassemble_1372_pt1 | contig 13781 bp, 10 predicted proteins | sample R20__metabat2_high_PE_015 | metagenome-assembled genome bin R20 | reverse complement strand
ACTTAACAAGTACTTAACAAGTACTCAATAAGTAATTTTTTACTATGAAAGGTATAAATTAAAGACTTATTAAGGTAGTTAGAGAAGTGAGAGAAGTGAGAGAAGTGAGAGGAGTGAGAGAAGTGAGAGAAGTGAGAGAAGTGAGAGAAGAGAGAGGAGAGGAGTTGGTATAAAATAAAAAAAGAAAAATTTGGGAAATACAAAAAATTACATTATCTTTGCGTCTTAGACAACATACAAAACATAAAATATTGTTATGAAACGACTTAATTTAACCTTTACCTTAGTATTAGCATTATGTGCCACAGCAAGTGCACAGAAAAATCTGACGAGTTATGTTGACCCAATGATTGGAACAGGCGACCACGGACATGTGTTCTTAGGCGCTAACGTGCCATTCGGTATGGTACAGGCCGGACCTATGCAAGTGCAATCGGGCTGGGACTGGTGTTCGGGCTATCATATCTCATCAGACTCTATCATCGGTTTCTCACAGATGCACCTGAGTGGTACGGGCTGTGCTGACTTGGGGGACATCAGTCTGATGCCTTCAACAACGAAAGATGTGGACTGCTCACGACAGGGACTGGCACGCACCTTCTCACACGACACAGAGAAGGCTGTAGCTGGATACTATGCCGTGACTCTGCAGGGGGACATAAGATGCGAGATGACAGCAACGAAACGTGTGGCACTACATCGTTACACCTATCCTGAGAAGAAGAAATATATGGTGATTGACCTGGAGAACTGTGTCACCTATTATGACCACACAGTCAACTGCCGCTTCCAACAACTCGACGACAGAACCATCATAGGATTTCGCAACTCAACAGCATGGGCTGCTTACCAACAGGTATGCTACGCTATCACGTTCTCTAAGCCAATAGCAACAATTGACTACAAGGACGGAGTGAGACGTGGATGGCAAGGAAAACAATATGCTGTGGTGACTCTGCAAGACTCAACAGACGAGCCTCTGCTGGTGAAGGTAGCTCTCTCACCTACAAGCGAAGCCAACGCCCTGCTGAACATGCAGACAGAACTACCTGGATGGGACTTCGAAGCAACAAGACAAGCTGCCGACCAGGCATGGGAGAAAGAACTGGGACGCGTGAAAGCATCGTTGCCTACAGAGAGAGAAAACCGTATATTCTACACAGCACTCTATCACCTGATGGTGGCACCACAACTGTGGAACGACTGCAACGGCGACTTCCTCGATGCCAACTTGAGAGTGCAACATAATGCTGACTACGACCACCTGACGACATGGAGCCTCTGGGACACCTATCGTGCTGCACACCCCCTCTTCACCCTACTCTTCTCCGACCGTAGCAGAGACTACGCTCGCACGATGATGAACATCTTCCGTCGCACACACGAACTGCCTGTGTGGCACCTGATGAGCAACGAGACCTATTGCATGTGCGGAGAACCTGGCGTCTCGGTGTTGGCAGATATAGTGTTGAAAGGACAAAACGCTGACGTAGATGCAGAAGAGGCTTATAAAGCCATGATTGCAAGTCTGGAGTGGCCTGAAGCACCTACCTTCTACGAACGACATAACTCAAGAGGGAAGAACTTCATCAGACAATATGGCTACATCCCTTACGACAACGACGAGAAACGCGACGAGACCGTGGCACATAATATGGAGTACTACATAGCCTACTGGAGTGCAGCACAAGTGGCTGGACGACTGGGACACAAAGAAGACAGCGTGAAACTCACAGAGATAAGTCATAACTACAGACAACTCTACGACGAGAGAGTGGGATTCATGCGCGCACTCGACACAAAGCATCAGTTCCGTACGACAGAGGGATTCAACCCTGGACACCAAACTCGTGACTACCAAGAGGGTAACCCTTGGCAATACACCTTCCTCGCACCACACGACGTGGAGGGACTCATCAACCTCTTAGGTGGGAAGAAAGCATTTGAGAAAAAACTGGACGACCTGCTCACAGCAGACCCTGACTTAGGAGAAAATGCGAACCCCGACATATCTGGACTCATCGGCCAATACGCACACGGCAACGAACCAAGTCATCACGTGCTATATATGTATAACTACGTGGGACGACCAGACAAAACACAACGCTACGTGCGTAAGGTGATGGACGAACTCTATGACGACCAACCAGCAGGACTCTGTGGTAACGAAGACGTAGGACAGATGTCGGCTTGGTACATCATGTCGGCTCTGGGACTGTATCAGGTAGAGCCTTGTGGCGGAAAATACCAACTGGGATGCCCTGCAGTGAAAGAAGCGGTGATGAACGTGGGTAACGGTAAAACATTCACCATACGCACAAAGGGAAATCCAAAGAAAGCTGTTGTGAAACGCTGGAAGCTGAACGGACAACCTCTGAAACGCACCTATATCATGCATGACGAAATATGTGCTGGCGGTGTGCTGGAAGCAGAGTATTAATACGACGGAGAGTGAGTTAGACTGTTTTTTTTAACAAAGAAAATAAAAATTATTACTTTTTTATTTTGTATTGTCTAAAACTTTCACTAACTTTGCAGAGATTTTAGGGGAAACAACGAATGGAGGGGCTGACAAGTTCCTCCTTTTTCTTGAATAAAAACAATATGATAGACAAACAAAAAATTAAAGAATGTGCCGAAGAATGGCTGAAAGACAAAGACTACTTCCTCGTGGATGTGTCAGTGAGTAAACAAAACAACATCGTCATAGAGATAGATAATAAGGACGGCGTGTGGATTGACGACTGCTGTAACCTCAGCAGATATATAGAAGACCACTTCAACCGCGACGAAGAAGACTACGAACTGGAAGTGGGGTCGGCAGGAATAGGACAACCATTCAAGGTGATGCAACAATACGAAAACAACATAGGCAACCGAGTGGAGGTGACAACTGACGAAAACAAAAAAATAATAGGCACACTCACCTCTGTGTCAGAGGCAGGCATCACAGTAGATGACGGAGAGTTGATGACATTCGACGAGCTGAAATCCGTGTGCGCTTACATTGAATTCTAACAACAAAATAATACAAAAAAAATGGCAACAAAAAAAGTAAAAGTAGAGCAAGAAGGACTTGTAACTATCTTCAAGGACTTCAAAGAGTCAAAGAACATTGACAGACCTACGCTGGTGAGCGTTATCGAAGATGCATTCCGTAGCATCCTGCAGAAACAATATGGTTCGGACGAGAACTTCGACGTAATCGTCAACCCAGATAAGGGCGACCTCGAAATCTATCGTAACAGAAGAGTAGTGGCTGACGACGAGGTGGAGGATGAGAACACAGAGATATCACTCTCCGAAGCACAAAAAATTGACAGTGACTTCGAGGTGGGTGAAGACGTGTCTGAGAAAATTAACTTCCAAGACTTCGGACGACGCACCATCCTCACGCTGCGCCAAACCATGGCAGCAAAAATTCTGGAGCTGGACCACGATAACCTCTACACTAAATACATCGACAAGGTGGGACAAATCATCTCTGCCGAGGTGTATCAGATATGGAAGAAAGAATTGCTTCTGCTCGACGACGACAACAACGAACTCATCCTGCCAAAGACCGAGCAGATACCTACAGATTTCTTCCGTAAAGGCGAAAGCACACGTGCAGTGATTCTACGTGTTGACAACACGAACAACAACCCAAAAATCATCCTCTCTCGTACGGCACCACAATTCCTACAAAGACTCCTGGAAAACGAAGTACCAGAGATAGCAGACGGACTCATCACCATACGCGGCATCGCACGCATACCTGGAGAAAGAGCTAAGGTGGCAGTGGAGAGCTACAACGAGAGAATTGATGCCGTAGGTGCATGTGTCGGCGTGAAGGGAAGCAGAATACACGGAATCGTGAGAGAACTCAGAAACGAAAACATAGACGTAATCAACTACACATCAAACACAAAACTCTACATACAACGCGCATTGGCTCCTGCAGATGTGTCAAGCATCACCATCGATGAAGAGACAAAGAAGGCTGAGGTATATCTGCAACCAGACCAGGTGTCACTCGCCATCGGTAAGAACGGTATGAACATAAAACTCGCTTCCATGCTGACTGGATACACCATCGACGTATTCCGCGAACTGGCTGAGGAAGAAAAGAATATAGATGATATCTATCTTGATGAATTCAACGACGAGATTGAACAGTGGATCATCGATTCCATCAAGAATATCGGACTTGATACTGCCCGTGCTGTACTCGGTGCACCACGTGAACTCCTCATTGAAAAAGCTGACCTCGAAGAGGATACAGTGGATGAAATCATAAAGATATTAAAAGCTGAATTTGACGAAGACTAATTCTTATGGGTATAAGACTAAATAAAGCATTAAAAGAACTGAACGTGGGAATCAACACCGCTGCTGAGTTCCTACAAAAGAAGGGGATGGCTCTCGAAGATGCCAGCCTCAACGCTAAACTGACAGATGAGCAATATGCCTCGCTCGTCAGTGAGTTTGGCGTAGATAAAGATAAAAATAAAGAAACACAAGACACTATCAAACGCCGTAAAGAACTCGGGGAAAAGACAAAGGCTGAACGCAAAGAGAAGGAGAAAGAGGCTGCAAAAGAAAAAAGAGAACAGCAAGTGTTCCATACTCAGAGCGAACAGAAAAAAAAGATAGAGGTGAAGGTGGTAGGGAAACTAGAGAAAAAAACAAAAACTCCAGAAAAAACAGAAATCCCTGAAACACCAGAAGTTCCAAAGACTCCAGTGACTCCAAAGACTTCAGAGGCTCCAAAGACTCCGAAAGCTCCAAAGACTACGGAAACTGCGGAAATCCCTGAGACACAGGAGACACCTAAAACACAGGAGACACCAAGCGAACCAACAGCAGAAACAAAGACAGAACCTGAGGTGTACAGAACGGAAACACCTGATGCAGGGCTGAAGTTTAAAACAGTTGGTTTCGTGGATCTCACTTCTATCAATGAGAAGATGCACCCTGACAAGAAGTCAAAGGAGGAGCGTAAGAAAGAACGTGAGGAAAAAGATGCCTTGCAACAAGATAAGAAAAAACGCCAACGCATCAATAAGGGTAAGGTCGACATCAACAAAGAAGTAAAGAAACAATCGTTCGACCCTCAACGCCAAAACGGTGGCAACGGACAACAACAAAATGGTAAAAAAAACCAACAACAAAACCAACAACAAGGACAAGGTAAGAAAAACAAGAAAAAGAAAAACGTAAAAGTAGAACTCACGGAGGAAGAGGTTGCAAAGCAAGTAAAGGAAACACTGGCACGCCTCTCTAACAAAACAACCAAAAGCGGTGTGAAACACCGTAAGGAAAACCGTGAACGCCGTCGTTTGGAAGCAGAGGAATCTGGAAATGCTGAGGACAAGATACTGCAACTGACAGAGTTTGTTACTGCTAACGACCTGGCTACGATGATGAGCGTATCTGTGACGGAAATCATCTCTACGTGTATGTCTCTCGGCCTGATGGTCTCTATCAACCAAAGACTGGACGCAGAGACAATCAATATCGTTGCCGAAGAGTTTGGCTACACGACCAACTACGTGAGCGAAGAGGTGACACACGCCATCACAGAAGAAGACGACAAAGAAGAAGACCTGGAATCACGCGCACCAATCATCACCGTGATGGGACACGTTGACCACGGAAAGACTTCGTTGCTCGACTACATACGTAACGCTAACGTGATCGCTGGAGAAGCTGGCGGTATCACACAACACATCGGTGCCTACAACGTGAAGATGAACACAGGTAAACACATCACGTTCCTCGATACACCTGGTCACGAAGCCTTCACAGCCATGCGTGCTCGTGGTGCAAAGGTGACCGACATAGCTATCATCATCATAGCAGCTGACGACGAGGTGATGCCACAGACGAAAGAAGCTATCAGCCATGCTGTCGCTGCCGGCGTGCCTATGGTATTTGCAATAAACAAAATAGATAAACCTACTGCCGACCCAGAGAGAATCAAACAACAACTCTCACAGATGAATTATCTCGTGGAGGACTGGGGCGGTAAATACCAATGTCAAGAAATAAGTGCAAAAAAAGGACTGGGAGTAGATGAACTGATGGAGAAAGTGCTGCTCGAAGCCGAGATACTTGACTTAAAGGCTAACCCTAACCGTAACGCAACAGGTTCGGTGATTGAGTCTTCTCTGGACAAAGGACGTGGATATGTATCTACCGTCTTGGTACAGAACGGAACCCTGCGTCAGGGTGACGTAGTACTCGCAGGTACAGCATTCGGAAAAATCAAAGCTATGTTCAACGAACGTGGACAGAAGATACAACAAGCTTTGCCTGCTGAACCTGCACTCATCTTAGGACTGAATGGCGCTCCTACAGCAGGAGACACGTTCCACGTGCTGGAGACAGAACAGGAAGCACGCGAACTCGCACATAAGCGCGACCAACTGAAACGCGAACAGGGACTGCGTACACTGAAACGTGTGGACTTGAACGAACTCGGACGCCGTATCGCACTCGGCGACTTCAAAGAACTGAATATAGTCGTGAAGGGTGATGTGGACGGTTCAATAGAGGCTATCAGTGACTCTCTCATCAAACTCTCTACAGATAAGATTCAAGTGAACGTGATACACAAGGCCGTGGGACAGATAAGCGAAAGCGACGTGACACTCGCCGCTGCTTCAGATGCAATCATCATAGGATTCCAAGTGCGCCCTTCAGTAGCTGCACGTACCTTGGCTACACAAGAGGGTGTGGATATAAGACTCTATTCTGTCATCTACGATGCTATAGAAGAAGTGAAGAGTGCAATGGAGGGTATGCTCGCTCCTGAGATAAAAGAAGAAGTGACTGCCAACCTTGAAGTACGACAAGTATATAACATCTCTAAGGTGGGAACTGTAGCTGGTGCATTCGTGACGAAGGGTAAGGTGAAACGTTCCGATAAGATTCGTGTCATCAGAGAAGGTATAGTGAAACACACCGGTACAATCAATGCTCTGAAACGATTCAAAGACGACGTGAAAGAGGTCTCTACTAACTTCGACTGCGGTATCTCTATCACAAACTATAACGACATAAAAGAGGGTGATATACTGGAGACCTTCGAGGAGATAAAGATTAAACAAAAACTTTAAGTTTGACTTGATGATATAAGTGTGGAGGGTAGTTATGGAGAATGAGTTTGTAAAACAGGTTGCTGAACAACAGTATAAGTACGGATTTACGACTGACATAAAGACTGAAATCATAGACAAAGGTCTTAACGAGGACGTGGTCCGACTTATATCGCAGAAGAAAGAAGAACCTGAATGGTTGCTTGACTTTCGTCTGAAAGCATTCCGTCATTGGCAAACTCAGAAACAACCTAACTGGGGACATCTCAACCTCCCTCCTATCGACTATCAAGATATCTCTTACTATGCTGATCCTACAGCACACAACAAGGCAAACCAAAGCAAAGAGATTGACCCAGAACTGCTGAAGACATTCGACAAACTGGGAATCCCACTTGAAGAACGAATGGCACTTGCTGGTACGGCCGTAGATGCAGTGATGGACTCTGTGTCTGTGAAGACTACACACAAACAGAAACTCGAGGAGATGGGCATCATCTTCTGCTCGTTCAGCGAGGCGGTAAAGAACCATCCAGAACTGGTGAAGCAATACCTGGGGAGTGTGGTGCCTTATCAAGATAATTTCTTCGCTGCGCTCAACTCTGCCGTGTTCAGTGATGGGTCGTTCGTTTATATCCCAAAGAACACTCGCTGCCCAATAGAACTATCTACTTATTTCCGCATCAACGCACGCAACATAGGTCAGTTCGAACGTACACTCATCGTCTGTGATGAGGGCGCGTACGTGTCGTATCTCGAGGGGTGCACCGCACCAATGAGGGATGAGAACCAACTGCATGCTGCCATCGTGGAAATAGTGGTGATGGACAATGCCGAAGTGAAATATAGCACTGTGCAGAATTGGTATCCTGGCGACAAAGACGGCAAAGGAGGTGTGTATAACCTCGTGACAAAACGCGGACACCTGAGGGGAAGAAACAGTAAACTCTCGTGGACTCAAGTAGAGACAGGGTCGGCCATCACATGGAAATACCCAAGTTGCGTACTATCAGGAGATGGTTCACAAGCCGAATTCTACTCTGTGGCTGTGACCAACAACCACCAACAAGCCGATACGGGAACAAAGATGATACACTTGGGGAAAAACACACGAAGTACCATCATCAGTAAGGGTATCAGTGCTGGACATAGCGAAAACTCATATAGAGGACTCGTCAAGGTGACACCACGCGCCGACGGAGCACGCAACTACAGCAGTTGTGACTCATTACTGCTGGGTGATAGGTGTGGTGCACATACCTTCCCAGTCATCGACGTGAAGAACGACACAGCGACGGTGGAACACGAAGCTACTACATCAAAGATAAGCGACGACCAACTCTTCTACTGCAACCAACGAGGTGTACCTACGGAGGAGGCTGTGGGACTGATTGTGAATGGCTATGCAAGAGAGGTGCTGAATAAACTGCCGATGGAGTTTGCCGTGGAAGCACAGAAACTGCTGAGTGTGACGCTGGAGGGAACGGTAGGATAAAAAAATAACACAAAAGACAATGTTAGAAATTAGGAACCTACATGCCACAGTAGATGGCAAAGAAATACTGAAAGGAATAGACCTGACCATACAAGATGGAGAAATACACGCCATCATGGGAACAAACGGAGCGGGGAAAAGTACTCTATCTAACGTGATAGTAGGGAACCCACGCTACACCGTCACCGAAGGACAGATAACCTTCAACGGTCAAGACCTACTCACCATGAGTGCCGACGAGAGAGCGAGAGTAGGTATATTCATGTCGTTTCAACAACCAGTGGAGATACCTGGCGTGAGCATGACAAACTTCATGAGGGCAGCAGTGAATGCGCGTGCAAAAGCACAGAATCAAGAACCCATGAAGTCGTCGGAGTTCCTGCGAGAAATAAAAGAGAAACAACAACTGGTGGAGATTGATAAAAAACTCATGAACAGAAGTGTGAATGAGGGCTTTTCCGGTGGGGAGAAGAAACGTAATGAGATATTTCAGATGGCTATGCTGAAGCCGTCATTCTGCATTCTGGACGAGACTGACTCTGGATTGGATGTGGATGCCCTGAAGATAGTGGCAGAGGGATTCAATAAACTACGTACTCCACAAACCAGCGCTATCATCATCACACACTACCAACGACTGTTGGAGTATATACAACCTGACTTTGTACATGTGCTGATAGACGGGAGAATCATCAAAACAGGAGATGCATCTCTCGCACTGAAGATAGAGAACGAAGGATTTGGAGAACTTAACTAACGAATAGCAATTGTAGAAATTATAGACAGGAGAGAAAAATGAATATAGAGACAATACATATTCATTCGGGCGAAAAGAAAGTGATGCTACTGCGTAATCATGATGCAGATATGGAAGTGTTCATCGAAGAAGGCGCATCGCTGAAATTCTTTGATTCTGTCAATATAATCTCAAAAGAAGACGAACAGGGTGGCACCTCGTCCGTGTCTCTCACATTTCATCTTATGGGACCTGACGCAGTCCTCTTCATGCGCGGAAGGGTGATTGGACATAAAGATGATAAAATAAGACGTAACATACTGGTGGAACACTGTGCCGGTGGTGGTAAAAGCGATATCTACTATAAATACGTGTTGGATGATGAGGCTGAAGGTGATTTCACTGGTAAAGTATATGTTGCGCGTGATGCCCAAAAGACGGAGTCCATCATGTTGAACCGTAATCTATGTCTCACCAAAGAAGCAAAGATGCATAGCGAACCGTTATTGGAGATCTACGCAGATGACGTGAAGTGTTCACATGGTTCATCAATAGGAATGCTTGACCAAGATGCACTCTTTTATATGCAACAAAGAGGTATTGCATTGGCTGAAGCACGACAACTGCTCATCGATGCATTTATTAAAGAGATACAAATACCATCACCACATAATTCTTAACATCACTCATTTTACGCACATATTATGATGATAGAAATACAAAACACAATCGTCTCTTTGGATATTCTGACGGAGTATTTCTTTTGCGACATAAACAGTTGCCAGGGAGCTTGCTGCGTGGAGGGTGATGCTGGCGCACCAGTAAAGGAGGAAGAGATTGCTGTCTTGGAGGATGCAGCCATCAGTCAGTGGGACGAACTTACTGAAGAGGCACAGAAGGTGATAGACAAACAAGGGGTAGTTTATGTTGACGTGACTGGTGATTTGGTCACAAGTATAGTAAATAACCGTGACTGTGTTTTTGCAAAGAAAGACAACACGGGCTGTACACTATGCGCTATACAAGAGTGCAAACCTATATCGTGCTCGCTCTACCCTATCCGTGTGAGTACGAAAGGAAAATACACCACACTGAATTACCACCAATGGGACATCTGTAAGGCTTCAAAGATATTGGGACAACAGAAAAACATAAAAGTATATCAGTTCTTACGTAAACCGTTGATTCAAGCATTCGGAGAAGAATGGTACAACGAATTGGAGTTAACGGCCCAAGAACTGGAGAAATCACAAGAGAACGGAATCTCTTTCTAAATATAACTCCACACCTGCACCACCGCAATCGGCACCAATAGGTGGATTCTCCTTCATAATGCTCAATTCTATTGCTGTCAGTTTAGAGAACGTCTGAAAGAGAACCTTACAAATCCTTCCTGCTACATGCTCCATCAACTTAGACGGTTGATTCATCTCGCGCTTTACTATCTCAAAGACACTGCCATAATCAAGGGTTTCCTTGATGTTATCGGTACGTAAAGCGGAAGAATAATCATATTGTAAACGGAGATTACAAATAAAGTAATCTCCGGTTTTTTGTTCTTGCTCCATCACACCGTGATAAGCAAAAAATCTAAGGTCTTTTAATACTATCCACATCGTGATGCGCCACAGTGTTGGCAAATAAGACAACCTTCTTGGTACACGAGCGTTTCATTACCACATGAAGGGCACTTCTGACCTTTGGCACACGTGCCATCTTGTACGTATTTTTTCAAAGCTCGTTCAACACCATTCTTCCAAGAATTGATACTCTCACTTCCTAATTCCAAGCCACCAATCAGTTTAATTGCATTAGTCAGTGGCATACGATAACGAAGTACTCCAGAAATCAATTTCGCGTAGTTCCAATACTCAGGATTGAACTTCTCACTCAACCCTTCAATAGTAGTTTTATAACCACGTTTATTTTCGAATTGGAAGTCGTAGTGTTTCGTTCCGTCTTCATCAAAATTCTTTATTATATGACCTTTCAAAACATTCTTTGGAAGCGAGATACCTTCTTCATCATCAAGCACACCAGTAAATATCTCATATGGATAACCATCAAGAAGTCCTACGAAAGCAACCCATTTCTCTTTGTTATTTTGGAAACGAACCACATCGCATTCAAGACTCTTAGGACGTATCTCTGTCACTGTTGGTAAGCAGTGCTTACACTCTTCCTCTTTCTCCTTATCCTTTGTTTGAATAAGTACACCCGAACGACTACCATCACGATAGACGGTACAACCCTTACAACCACACTTCCACGCCTCAACATACAACTGATTCACGAGTTCTTCACTCACATCAGCTGGTAGGTTTATGGTCACACTGATACTATGATCAACCCACTTCTGAATCGCTCCCTGCATTCGTACCTTCTCCAACCAGTCAACATCGTTAGCTGTTGCCTTATAATAAGGCGACTTCTGCACCATCTCATCAATCTCTTTCTGTGTGTATCTCTTCTTAGTATCATAACCATTTATATCCATCCATACAAGGAATTTTGGATGATATACTATATATTCCTCAAAGGAATCACCTGTCTCGTCTGTGTAATCTACATGCACATTTTCATCATGTGGATTGACCTTGCGACGACGTGTGTAAACAGGCATGAAGACTGGTTCAATGCCCGAGGTGGTCTGTGTCATAAGACTCGTAGTACCCGTTGGAGCAATGGTGAGACACGCTATGTTTCTTCTACCGTATTTGCTCATCATGCTATATAGTTCTGGGTCTTCAGCCTTGATTCTATTAATAAATGGATTATTCTTCTCTCGCTTAGCATCATATACGTCAAAAGCACCACGTTCCTTTGCCATCTGTACTGACGAACGATATGCTTCAATGGCAACCGTCTTGTGTACATCAACGGAGAAAGAAGTGGCTTCTTTAGTGCCATAAGTGAGACCTAATGCCGCCAACATATCTCCCTCGGCAGTGATGCCCACACCTGTACGACGTCCCTTAGAACTCTTTTCCCAAATCTTCTTCCACAGATGACGCTCAGTGCATTTCACCTCTTCACTCTCTGGATCGCTATCTATCTTCTCAAGAATGAGTTGTATCTTCTCCAGTTCTAGGTCAATAATATCATCCATGATGCGTTGTGCCTTCTGCACATGGTCACGGAACTTTTCAAAGTTGAATTTGGCTTTCTTCGTGAATGGATCATCTACGTAAGAATAGAGGTTGATTGCAAGAAGACGACAACTGTCGTATGGACAAAGAGGAATCTCACCACATGGGTTGGTGGAGATAGTCTTATAACCAAGGTCTGCATAACAATCAGGAACAGACTCACGAATAATAGTGTCCCAGAATAACACACCTGGTTCTGCACTCTTCCATGCATTATGTACAATCTTCTTCCATATATTACCGGCATTGACACTTCTTTGCATCTTTGGAGATTCGGCATCAATAGGATATTGCTGCACAAAGTCACCACCTTCGATGGCTGCTTTCATAAAGTCATCTGTGATTCTCACACTGACATTGGCACCAGTGACTCTGCCTTCTGTCATCTTAGCGTCAATGAATGCTTCTGAGTCTGGATGCTTGATACTAACCGACAACATCAACGCACCACGACGCCCGTCCTGTGCTACTTCGCGAGTAGAGTTGCTGTATCGTTCCATGAACGGAACAAGGCCCGTGCTCGTCAATGCTGAGTTCTTGACTGGGGTCCCTGCCGGACGTATGTGACTCAAATCATGACCCACACCTCCACGACGTTTCATAAGTTGCACCTGCTCCTCATCAATACGTATGATTGCGCCATAAGAGTCGGCAGAACCATCAAGTCCAATAACAAAACAATTAGACAACGAAGCCACTTGGTTGCTATTGCCTATTCCCGTCATAGGACTGCCTGCTGGTATTATATATCTGAAATGATCTAAGAGTTCAAACACATCGCTTGCCGACATCGGGTTATCGTATTTCTCTTCAATGCGTGCTACTTCATTTGCAATACGCCAATGCATGTCTTCAGGAGATTTTTCAAAAATGGTTCCTGTAGAGTCTTTCATCGCATACTTAGTAACCCATACTCGAGCTGCAAGCTCATCACCGTCAAAATATCTCAACGAAGCCTCGAAAGCCTCGTCATAAGTATAGACTTTTTTTTGTTCCATCAGTCTTAAAAAAGTGTTTTTATTTTAAATTATCAGAGTTTGTTTTTGCTGTTTTCGAGAAAACGTTTGCAAAGTTACAATAATGTTTTCACTCTTCCAAATGTTTCAATAAATATTTTTATTTTTTTTCAAAAGTTTCCAAGTCAAAATAAGTAAATCGCTAATAATCAATTTATTAACTTTTTAGCGTTACCCAAAAAGTTTTCCAAAAAAAAGAACCGCCACAAAATTGAGGCAGTTCTTTTTGTTTAGGTTTTATAAAGGTTATTGTTTGATTTTTTTATTTTCTGTGAGTTATTTCCTCTTCAAGTTGTTCAATAT
>R20__coassemble_1287_pt1 | contig 14624 bp, 13 predicted proteins | sample R20__metabat2_high_PE_015 | metagenome-assembled genome bin R20 | reverse complement strand
CTCTCACTTCTCTCACTTCTCTCACTTCTCTCACTTCTCTCACTCCTCTCACTTCTCTCACTTCTCTCACTCCTCTCACTTCTCTCACTCCTCTCACTTCTCTCACTTCTCTCACTCCTCTCTATCACTGGATTGTCAGGGTTGTCAGGATAATCAATGTCGTTTGTTGTCGTGTGGTGTGCAGGTGCTTGAGGAACATCTGGAAGGTCAGCAGTCTCTGTAGCGTCTTGTGTCTCGGGCAGGCCGGGTGAATTGAGTCCGTCGCCATCATTCATATCTCCCAGCATAACAGGTACGCCGTCATCGAGTGATGACTTATCTATTGCGTGGAGAGAGATGAACAGCATGAGAAGGAGAATCAATACGTGAATCCCCAGCGACACACTTATAGCTATCAGTTTGCGTTTACGTTCTTTTCGGTCCATTAATCGTTCTTTGGATAACGAGTGGCGAGTACCATCTTGAAGTGGTTCTCGTTGGCTACATTAAGCACTTCTACTACGTTCTTATAAGGTACGGTCTCGTCGGCGTATAGACTCACAAATACCTCGGTGGTGTCTGTCTTGGTCTTGTTGATGAGTAGAGGCAGTTGTTCCAGAGTGATGAGTTGTTCTTGGTCTTGTCCTGTTGATATGTAGAGGTTGAGGTCTTTGTCGAGGATGACACGTGAGACTACCTTCACCGGTGTCTGTTGTCGGCTTTGAGGCAGTAGCACCTTGATGGCATTGGGAGACACCATCGTACTGGTTATCATGAAAAAGATAAGAAGTAAGAAAATGATGTCGGTCATTGACGACATATTGAATGTAGGTATTACCTTAGTCCTTCGCTTCAGTGCCATATTATTCGTTCAAAAGGTCCATGAATGACATCGTCTCGCGTTCCATCTCGTTCACCACTCCGTCGATCTTACTTACGAGATAGTTGTAGGCGAAGAGTGCAACAATACCTACGATGAGTCCACCCACGGTGGTCACCATGGCTTGATAGATACCTCCGGAGAGTGTACTTATGTCGATATTGCCTCCCGAATGAGACATCTGCCAGAAGGCTTCAACCATACCGATGACGGTGCCGAGGAATCCAATCATCGGTGCACCTCCTGCGATGGTAGAGAGTACGGGTAGGCCCTTCTCTAACTTTGCCACTTCCAGGTTGCCCGTGTTCTCAATGGCTGCTTGTATCTCTGGAGCGGGTTGCCCAATGCGACTGATACCTCTCTCAATCATGCGAGATGCAGGGTTCTTCGTTATGCGACAGTAGTTGATGGCAGAGCGGGTGTCGTTGTTCTTGACATAATCGCGGATTCGGTCCATAAAGAGAGAATCGATTCGTCCAGCCTTGCGTATAGCTATATATCTGTCTGTGAAGATGTACACAGCAATGACAGACAACACAGCCAGCACTATCATAATCCAGCCACCTTGTTTCGCGAGTTCAAAAATACTTAAATCTTGCATAGTTCTTTATATCTTTTGATTGTTTCTTCGAGTCCTAAATAAAGGGCATCACAGATGAGGGCGTGCCCGATGCTTACCTCGTCAATCCATGGGATGTTTTGTATGAGATAGGCGAGGTTGTCGAGGTTCAGGTCGTGACCTGCATTGACACCGATGCCACCTTCACGTGCTGCACGTGCGGCGTTGATGAATGGCAGAATGGCTGCGCCACGGTTTGACGAATAATGTGAGGCATAGGGTTCGGTGTAGAGTTCTATGCGGTCGGTACCTGTGGTGATGGCGTGTTCAACCATCTGCACGTCGGCATTGACAAATATAGATGTGCGGATGCCTTGTTTATTGAAGTGCGTGACGACGTCGGTGAGTAAAGCGTGGTGAGTGATGGTGTCCCATCCATGGTTGGAGGTTAACTGTGTGGGGGAGTCGGGCACAAGAGTCACTTGGGTAGGGCGGACGAGGGACACTATCTCGATGAAACGCTCATCAGGGTAGCCTTCTATATTGAATTCGGGGACGGCAGGACGGAGATTGGCAACGTCGCTCCTGCGAATGTGACGCTCATCTGGACGTGGATGGACGGTGATGCCGTCAGCACCAAACCGTAGGCAATCCAGTGCTACTTTCACAATGTCGGGGTTATTTCCACCACGTGCATTTCTTATGGTCGCAATTTTATTAATATTTACACTAAGTTTTGCCATTTCAAAAACTTTTATTATTTTTGCAAAAATAATCAAAAAAAAAAACATTTCAATAAATAAAATGATAAAAAATCATAAAATCGCACTTTTTGGTAACTCTGGTGACGAAAAAGCTAACATCGTGGCTTCACGTGTGCATAAATATGCTGAGGAGTTTGGCTTTGACGTGACGGAGACGGAGGAGTGTGTGGGTGATGCGTCTGTAGCAATATGTCTGGGTGGGGACGGTACGTTCTTGGATGTGGCGAGTAAGGTGAGAACAAATGACGTGTTGTTGGTGGGTATCAATACTGGGCACTTGGGATTCTTAACGAATTATGGTGCTGAGGAAGTGAGAGAGTTGTTTGAAGACCTCCTCGCAGAAAACTATGACGTCACGGAGCGAAGTGTGCTGCAGGTGGTGAGTGATGATATCCTATCGGATGGCTATCCTTACGCACTGAACGAAGTGGCTATCTTGAAACATGATGTCTCTTCAATGATAACCATACGTGCGGAGATAGATGATAAGTACCTGACGACGTACCAGGCAGATGGGTTGATAGTGAGCACGCCAACAGGTTCGACAGCTTATTCTCTAAGCGTGGGGGGACCAGTCATCGTGCCTACGTTGGACGTGATGAGTATGGCACCCGTGGCACCTCACGGACTGAATGTGCGTCCGATAGTGATTGACGGACAGAGCGTGGTGACGTTGACGATAGAAAGCAGAAGCGGTAGTTTCTTGATTGCTCTCGATGGACGTAGTCATAGTGTGGCTGACGAGGTGACTGTACGCATAAGGAAAGCTCCATACACGGTGAAGGTGATTTCTAAGAAAAACAGAAATTTCTTTGCTACGCTGAGAGGAAAACTGATGTGGGGAAAAGGACAAAGAGAATGATATTTAAATTAAATAAAACAAAATATTCATCGCGACAAATCGTCGTGTGGATGTGGAAACACCACAAGGGTTGCAAAGCACAAGCGCTTGTGAATGTGGTCATTGGACTTCTGTTCGTGGGTACTAGTTTGATTCATGTGGAGGTGGTGAGGCAACTCACCGATGTGGCTACAAAATCGCGTACGGGCAACCTATACCACTTGGCATTGATACTGATAGGACTGTTGTTGTTAGACTTATTGCTTCACATCGTTCAGACGTGGGTAAGGGCGTTGTTGGGTGTGAAGACGCAAAACAGAATGCAACAGTATTTCTTTGGACGCATATTGAGAAGTAAATGGCACGGAATAGAGCGTTTTCATAGTGCTGACGTAATAAACAGGCTCTTTGGTGATGTGAGCGACATAGTGAATTTCATGACGGAGGTGTTGCCGTACGTGGTGGTCGTAGTGGCACAGTTCATTGCGTCGTTCGTGTACTTATACACCATGAACACCACCATGGCGTGGATCATCATCGTCGTCTGTCCTATCTTTGCCTTGTTGAGTAAGTTCTACGTCAACAAGATGCGCCGTTATTCGCGTAAGATTAAAGACAGTAACAGTGCCGTGCAGGCAATCATACAGGAGACCATACAGCACAAGATGGTTATCAAGATATTGGAACAAGGGCAGGCAATGGTAAATCGTCTGGAACGACGTCAGTCGCTCCTACGTTGTCAGGTGAAGAGCAGAGCACGCTTTTCTATCATGGCTAAGACTGCAATAAATCTCGGCTTTACTGGTAGTTCGTTGGTGGGTATGGTGTATGGTATCTTCATGTTGAATGACGGAGCAATAACCGTGGGCGTGTTGTTTGCCTTCACACAACTGATAGGTAAGATACAACGACCACTCTTGGACATGATGCGTCTGTTGCCTTCATTCATAAGCAGCTTCACTTCGTCGGAACGTCTTATGGAACTGGAGGAACTGCCGTTGGAGAAGATGAACGAGGTGGAGACTCCTGAGTCAAAGTCAAAAAATGACGTGGTGGAAAATCGTCCTGTTGGTATTCGTTTCACAGACGTGAATTATAGTTATAATGGCAAGCGACAGGTGCTGAATCAATTCTCGTTTGACTTCAAACCTGGCGAGTTCACAATTATCTTGGGAGAAACGGGTGCAGGCAAAACCACCTTGTTGCGACTGATGGTGGCGCTTGCAGAACCACAAAATGGAGAGGTGTGTGTGTATGACGAGAGTGGAACGGAGGTGGTGACACCAGAACATAGAAGACTCTTTTCTTACGTGCCACAAGGAAACACTCTCTTCTCAGGAACGATACGAGATAACCTCTTATTGGGTAATCCTGATGCTACAATTGAAGAGATGTACGAGGCATTGCGCTTGGCAAAGGCAGAGTTTGTCAATGACTTACCTGATAAACTCTATACTATGTGTGGCGAACAGGGTGGAGGACTCTCTGAGGGACAGGCTCAGCGCATAGCTATTGCACGTGCTATCTTGCGTCCTTGTAAGATATTGTTGCTTGACGAGGCTACCTCTGCGCTCGATATGTCAACGGCAGAAGGTGTGCTTCAAAATATAAAGCAACACTTTGAGGGAATAACAATAATACTGGTGACTCATCGCACTACGGCGACGAACTACGCTACAACAACTTTAAGGCTTGCTTGATGACGGTCTCGACGGAAGCGTCTGGGGTGTCTTGAAGTATCTGTTTCACGACTTTCACAACACTACCAGCATTGAAACCAAGCAGCTTCAAAGCGTTGGTTGCTTCGTCGTAGACTTCAGTGTTGATAGGAGCAGTTGATGTTGACGTACCTGTGGTGTCAATAAGTATGTTATCGACCTTGTCTTTCAGTTCGACGATAATCTTCTGAGAAGTCTTTTTACCAAGTCCTTTCACCGTGCTGAGCATCTTGTCGTTGTCAGTAGCAATGATACTGGCCAATTCGGCAGGCGAGAAGGCGCTGAGAATCATACGCGCCGTGTTGCCACCTACACCAGACACACTGATGAGTTGGAGAAAAAACTGCCGTTCGTCCTTCGTGGCAAACCCGTAGAGCACGTAAGCATCTTCTCGGATGGCTTCATAGACATAGAGTTTGGCTGTCTCCTTGTTTAACACAGCGGTGTAGGTATTCAGCGTTATATTCAGATAATACCCCACACCATTACAGTCTATCACTGCAGCGGTAGGCGTCAACTCGTCAACCTGTCCTCTTACAAATTCAATCATAACTGCTTATCGTAAAATGAAGTGTAGATGACGATTGAACATAACCTTATGTAATTCCATTCCAATCAAGAGACTGAGAGCAATGGCTAAAAGTATGGAACATGCTTCACTGGCATTGGAGGAAACGAGTTCAAACTTTTGAATGGTTGCGTTATATATAGCAAAAAAGAGTTGTGTGCCTGGGATGACGGTCATGACGGTTCCAACAAAGAAGGTCGTCGTAGGAGAGTTGTGTAGCTTAGAAAACATGGCTACGAGGATGTACGTGAAACAAAGTGCAAAGAAGATGCTGACACAAAGCATGTTACTGTCATTCACTAAGACTGTCGTCTCACCTTCATTAACCATCTCTGTCAATAGAGATGACACCACTTCGCCACAGAAATTCTGAATGAGAAAGGCAAAGAGACCAATACCACCGATTGACCACAGATACTGTGAAGGGATGGAGTACAATACAGAGAAACCAATCGGTGCGAGGAAGGCACAGAAGAGTTTGCGCATCACTCCAAATGAATAAGAGTCGTCGGTTGTGAATGGCTGAGTGAAGGTAGGGTCAAAAACAAGGACATTGAGGAGGTTGACCATCAAGACTGCACCACCAAAAATAACAAACACAACGATAAGGAAGTGTGCTAATTGGTTCAAGCCACACACGTAATCACCTCTGTAGATGTCTTTTAAGGAGTTGATGAGGTCAAGCGCAGGTACTAATGTCAAGCAACAGGCAATGACAATCCGTGTGGAAGTGATGGTGTTTCCAAGTCCCATGTGGAAGGAGAACATACATACTAATGTTGCAAAGAAGGTGGTGAGAAGTGTCCCAAATAAAGGAGTCATCTTCTCGGTCAAGAAATATTTAAAAGAGAAGGTGAAAATGACACTGATCATCGTGGCAGCTAAGTCACCCCAATTACCACCCAAGATACCACAAATGGTGCCTCCAGCAAGGGCTGCACCGAGAATTCTCCAGATGAGTGGTGTAGGGAGCGTCTGTCTTATCTCTTCCAATTGAGTACGAGCATCTTCAAGCGACAACTCGTGCTGCACGATGCGACGACATAGTTCTGTGAGTTTGCCTACTATATTCAGATTTGGTTCTTTTCTGCGGATGAGAGTCATCTTGAGTTCATGACAAGAGACATCTTCGGGTTTATTGGCTTCGGTGATGATAAATGAATTACCAAGCGTAGAGATGTCGTACGATTTTTCACTATAATAAGTAGCAACCTCCTGTACAAGTTCACACGTCAATGCAGTGTCTGCACCATAACGAATCAATAAACGTCCAATCTGTGATGCAAAGTCAAGTACTTCGTTATTGGCGTATTTATTCATAATAATGTGTATTTTAATTTTTTGCAAAGATAACAAAAAAAAGAACGTTGTCAAAAAAAAATATAAAATAATTTTGTGTTGTGCAAAAAAAACACTAACTTTGCACCGCAATTCGGAGACGGATTGGATGATGGTGGATGTAGTTCAGTTGGTTAGAGCGTCAGATTGTGGTTCTGAATGTCGTCGGTTCGAGTCCGACCCTCCACCCACTCACAAGAGGAGACATTGCTTTGGTGCAATGTCTTTTTTTTTGTCCTTTTTTTGCTCTTTTTCAAAAAAAATGATTAACTTTGCACACCAAAACGAAAAAATAGGATTGTAAGAATATGGACGATTATCCGGCGAATAAACAGGTGTGACGGATGAGAAGTGAAGCATAGTAACTACTCATTCCAAGTGATGCGTGGCATCAGGGTTAGTGATAGAAACGACATTAACTCAAAAGAAAAATGAGTAGTAAGTAGAATTATAATAAAAAAATTCTAAGTTAAACTATGCGTACATATTGGAATTTCAATAACGGCATAAAACAAGAGGATGCTTGGGCTCCAGGATTATGGACTCAAGTAACTTGTCCTGTGGAAGAAGATGCCAAGTTTTTAATTAAAGAGTTGGGTATGCCTGATTACTTCCTTTCAGACATCGCCGATACGGATGAGCGTGCTCGTTATGACTACGACGAGGGGTGGTTGATGATAATCTTACGTATTCCACACCTGAAAAATATCTCTTCACGCAGTCCTTATACAACTATACCACTCGGCGTGGTAGTGAAGGATGATAAGATAATAACTATTTGTCTTCATGAGACACGTATGATGGTTGATTTCCTTAATCATCAGATGCGACGTGGAGAGGGTTTTATAGACTCTACAGACTTGGTGTTCAGGCTGTTCCTCAGTGCGAGCGTGTGGTATCTGAAATACTTGAAGCAGGTGAATGGACTGATTGATAAGGCAAAACGCAACCTGGATCATCAGATAGATAACCAAGACTTGGTGGGACTGTCGCGACTGCAAGATAGTTTGACATATTTCGTGACCTCAATCCGTGGTAATGAGACCTTGCTATCTAAACTGAGATATAGACTGCCTGTGGATGACTTAGATGCGGAACTGATTGAGGACGTTAATATTGAGATGCAACAGGCAAGAGAGACGACACAAATCTATACAAATATCCTTGAGAGTACGATGGATACGTACGCTAACCTTATCAATAATAGTATGAATAAGGTTATGCGATTGTTGACGTCGCTCAATATGATCGTGATGTTACCTACGTTGATTGCGAGTTTATTCGGTATGAACCTTGTAAACGGTATGGAGCAGTCAAAGTGGGGGTTCGTGGTGGCAATAGTGATTTCTGTAGTAGTGACCATCATAGGTTGGCTTTACTTCAGAAAGAAACGTTGGCTGTAAGTGAAAAATGTGATGTAAAGAGAATAGTTGTATGATTTTCTATTTTTCAGGCACAGGAAACAGTAGGTGGGTGGCAGAGGAATTAGCGAATAAACTGCGCACGCAGTTGTTGTTCATACCTGATGTGGACATCACACAGACTTTTACATTAGAGAAAAACGAAAAACTGGGTTTCGTCTTTCCATGCTACGCTTGGGCTATCCCTGAATTCATCGTGGAATTCATTAAGAAATTGAAGGTGGAGAATGTATCATATTTGTATTATGCGTGTACCTGTGGAGATGATACTGGACGCCTAAAAGAACAGTTCTGTAAGGTCGTGGCAGAAAAAGGGTGGACGTGTGACTTGGGCTATGAAATAAAAATGCCTGAGTCGTATGTGTGTCTCCCATTTTTTGATGTAGATAGTAAAGAAAAAGAACAACGCAAATACAACGTAGCACAGCAACGCGTGAATGACTTGGTGGATGACCTGTTAGACAGCAGACGTGGAATATTTAATCTCCTTCAAGGTGTACTGCCAAGAACGAAGAGTACAGTGTTGAAGTGGGGTTTTGACAAGTGGTGTATGACCCCTAAACGATTTGTCGCTAATGTGCAGTGTACACAATGTGAGACTTGTGTGACGGAGTGCCCTATGAAAAACATAAGTCTGATGAATGGACAAATCCACTGGGGAGATAACTGTGTTATGTGTTTACGTTGCTATCATTCATGCCCACAACATGCTGTGGAATGGGGAAAATACACGCGCAAGCACGGTCAATATTTAAAAAAGGGGTGAAATACTTGGTTATTTCACTTTTTTTTTATATTTTTGCACCTTGAAAAGTTATGCACTGACGTGAGAAGAATCGTGCTTTATCATACTAAAACATTATCTCAGTCAATTGTGGGCTGTTGCTTGCTGATTGCCTGTCTGATGATGATGTTGTTGTTGTCTTGTAATCAAAGTGTTTCAGATGACGACGTCGAAGACGATGACGTAAATGTGACTGATACCATAGGCGACAGCCTATGGATAAAAAGCATATATATGGACGTGGTGGTGTGTGATGACTCTGGCGAACAACTGGTGTTGATAGATAGCATTCAAGAAAAAAACTCTTTTTATCTGCCTGACGGAAGAGTGGTAAAAGAGAAATTGAAAATACCGCACATTGGAGAACTCACATATCAATACAATAACCACAATAGGTTGATAAATATCGCTTCAACGATTGATAAAACAATAGAGTATTCTTATGATAAAAGTGATACATTATGTATCGCAAAGAGATACAAAGGAGAGAAGTTCCCAATGGAAACATATTCTTATTACCCCAACGGCAATGTGAAATGTGTCAATACATACGATGAGAAAAGTGGAAAATTGCTGATGAAATGTCAGCATTTCTATAAGCGAGGATTAGTGGTGTGTGATTCTGTATTTACCACAGATAACAAAGACGCTTATATACCATTGGAAGTGCATCTTTATTCGTATAACGGACATCATGACATAGTAGAAGAACTGATAGTGAATAGTTTCGAAGGGAATATAAGGAGAGAATATGAGTATCGATTGTTTGATAAGCAAGGCAATTGGTTGGAGTGCATGGAATATGAGACGCATGAGTTTAATGATGGAGAAGATAAAGAAATAACAATATATCACTTATTTAGACAAATAGAATATGGAACTAAGTAGTAAGTATAGTCCTTCAGAGATTGAAGGCAAATGGTATGAGTATTGGGAGAAGAATAATCTTTTTAGTTCAAAGCCTGATGGTCGCGAACCATATATAATAGTGATTCCGCCACCAAATGTGACAGGTGTGTTACACATGGGGCACATGTTGAATGAGACCATTCAAGATATCCTTGTTCGTAAGGCAAGAATGGATGGTAAGAATGCTTGTTGGGTGCCTGGTACAGACCACGCAAGTATTGCTACTGAAGCCAAAGTAGTCAATCGTTTGGCAGAAAAAGGTATTAAGAAGACAGACCTCACACGTGAGGAGTTCTTAAAGCACGCTTGGGAGTGGACAGATGAGCATGGTGGCATCATTCTGAAACAACTACGCCGACTTGGTGCAAGTTGTGATTGGAAACGTACGGCATTCACGATGGATGAAGAACGTTCAAAGTCGGTTATCAAGGTGTTTGTGGATTTGTACAGAAAAGGCCTGATATATCGTGGTGTCAGGATGGTGAACTGGGACCCTAAAGCACTCACGGCTTTATCGGATGAGGAAGTAGTCTATAAGGAAGAACAGAGTAAATTGTATTATCTCAGGTATTACGTAGAGGGAGAAGACAAGTACGCTGTCGTAGCAACTACACGTCCTGAGACTATCATGGGCGATACAGCTATGTGTATCAATCCAAATGACGAAAAGAACCAATGGCTCAAAGGAAAAAAAGTAATTGTTCCACTCGTTGGCAGAGTAATTCCTGTGATAGAAGACGAATATGTAGATGTTGAGTTTGGTACTGGGTGTTTAAAGGTCACTCCTGCTCATGATGTAAATGACTATATGCTTGGAGATAAGCACGGGCTTGAGTCTATTGATATATTTAATGACGATGGTACGTTGAGCGAAGCAGCCGGCATGTACGTAGGAATGGACCGATTTGATGTGAGACGACAAATAACGAAAGACCTGGAAGCAGCAGGATTGTTGGAAAAGGTTGAGGATTATGTGAATAAAGTGGGATGCTCAGAGAGAACTGGTGTGGCAATAGAACCAAAATTGTCAATGCAGTGGTTCTTGAAGATGAAACATTTCGCAGATATGGCTTTGCCACCTGTGATGAATGATGAAATTCAGTTCCACCCAGCCAAATATAAAGTAACTTATAAGAACTGGCTTGAAAACATAAAAGACTGGTGTATCAGTCGTCAGTTGTGGTGGGGACACCGCATCCCCGCTTATTATTTGCCAGAAGGTGGATTCGTGGTTGCAGAGACTCCAGAAGAGGCGTTGATGTTAGCTAATGAAAAACGAGAAACGCCACTCACGATAGATGACTTGAGACAAGATGAAGATGCTTTAGATACGTGGTTCTCTAGTTGGTTGTGGCCAATCAGTCTGTTTGACGGAATCAACAACCCAAATAACGAAGAGTTACAGTATTATTATCCTACATCATGTCTTGTTACAGGTCCAGACATAATCTTCTTCTGGGTGGCCAGGATGATTATGGCAGGATATGAATACATGGGTAAGATGCCGTTCAAAGATGTCTATTTCACTGGTATCGTACGAGATAAACTCGGAAGAAAGATGAGCAAGAGCCTTGGTAACTCTCCAGACCCATTGAAACTCATAGACCAGTTTGGTGCAGATGGCGTGAGGATGGGTATGTTGCTCTCTGCTCCTGCAGGTAATGATATATTGTTTGATGAGGCTCTGTGTCAGCAAGGTGCAGCCTTCTGTAATAAGATATGGAATGCATTCAGGCTGATTAAGGGATGGGAGGTAGTCGACGATGAACAACCACAGGTAAATACAGTGGCTATTCAGTGGTTCGCTGCAAAACTAAAAGAGAGCATTGCAGAGATAGAAGACCACTACAAGAAATATCGTCTGAGTGATGCCTTGATGGCAGCATTCAAACTCTTCACAGATGAGTTCTCTGGGTGGTATTTGGAGATGATTAAGCCTGCCTATCAAAAACCGATTGATAGAAAAACATTTAATGCTACAATAGAATATTTTGAGGTGTTGATGAAGGTACTTCATCCGTTTATGCCGTTCATAACAGAAGAGTTATATCAGCAGGTAAATGCTTCAAGTGAGCAGGATGCAGAAGAGGTGAAAAGCATAATGACTGCTACCTTGTCGTGCGAACCACTGACTGACGCTGACCGTACACTGTTAGTAGATGTTGAAACGACGAAACAAATCATCTCTGGCGTTCGTGCCATCCGCAACCAAAAGAATATATCTCCAAGAGAAGAATTGACACTGGAGACAGAGGGTGTGACTAAGTTTGCAGAACTGATATGTAAACTCGCAAACTTGACAGTTGTCAGCGACACAATTAAGAGCGAACAAGGTACTGTTACATTCTTGATCGGGACACAAAAATATTCTGTGCCAGTAGGACAGTTTATGAACGCAGATGCAGAGAAGGAAAAGATGGAAGCAGAGATTGCTCGTCTGGAAGGTTTCATGAAAGGAATAGAAAAGAAACTCTCTAATGAAAAGTTCGTAAATAACGCACCTCAACAGGTAGTGGATCTAGAAAAGAAAAAACTTGCGGACGCACAAACAAAAATAGCATCACTCAAAGAAGCTATTCAGAAACTATAAGAAGTTATGAAACGATTATATCTATTAGTGTTGATGTGCATTTCCCTGCATGTTCAAAGTCAAAAACCATTCGTTGTGGTGTTGGACGCAGGACATGGTGGTATGGATGCTGGTGCCATAGGTTCTTCTCAAGGAAATAAAGAAAAAGATATCAATTTGGATGTTACGCTGGGAGTTGGAAAATTATTGAATAAACACTGTCCAGACGTGAAGGTTATTTACACACGTAATGCCGATTATTTCGTAAAACTTGACGAAAGAGCTAACATAGCAAATAAGGCAAAGGCAGATATCTTCGTTTCAATCCATACCAACGCCGCAGCTAAAGCAAACAGCACGGTCACTGGTGTAGAATCATATACTCTGGCATTACGTACGGCGAGCACTAACCTCGCTGTGGAGAAGCGTGAGAACTCTGTTATACAGTTCGAACCAGATGGGAAACAGAAATACATGATAGCCAATAATAACTCTGCAGAGAGCAATATAGTGTTTGAGATGATGCAAGATGAGGACTTCAAGAAGAGTGTAGAACTTGCGAAATTATGTCAGAGTGAGATGGTGAACACGGGGAAACGAGCAGACAGAGGCGTGCAACAGGCTAATTTCGCAGTTTTAAGACTTACTTATATGCCAAGTGTGTTGCTCGAGTTAGGTTTTATTTCAACACCTGAAGAAGAAAATTTCTTGATGACACAAGAGGGTAGAACGATATTGTCTAAGTGTATATTTAATGCTATCTCAAGATACATACAACTACGTACAGGACGTATGACAAACCTTGAGAAAATCTCTCCAAATGAGATTAAGCAAATCCAAGAAAAGAGAGAAGAAAAGTACGGGGTGGCAGATGGAGAGAAGAAGGTGGTAGATGAAGAAAAAAAGACGACAGAAAATAAACAAAAGACGACAACGCAAGAACAAGTGTTGAATGATGAAGCTCAGGTGGTTTTCAGGGTTCAGTTATTCTTGTCTAAACGTCAACATATTGCAGGTAGCGAGGTCTTAAAAGGATTTGCTCCAGTAGCAGTGAAAGAAGGTAATTACTATAAATATATGTATGGCGAAACATCAAACTACAATGAAGTAAAGAAGTCCCTGAAAAAAGCGAAAGATAAGTTTCCTGAAGCCTTTATAGTAGCATACCAAAATGGCGAGAGAATAGATATTACAAAAGCAATACAAATTTGGCAAAGTCAAAAAAAATAAAATATAATGAAAATGTTTACTAAAGAAGTGAAAATAGGTATTACTGCTATAATAGCAATACTGATAGTATATTTCGGAATTATATTTTTGAAGGGTGTGAAGTTATCACACACAGACAACGTTTATTATGTGCGAATGAAGAATGTGAATGGTTTGCTTGTTGCAGGAGATGTGATATGTAATGGTCTGAAGATCGGAAGTGTCAAGAATATGAACTACGACTCGAAAACTCAGGAAATAATCGTTGCTGCAGAATTGAATGATGGTTTCAGTTTGACGCGGGGCAGTTATGCCAGCATTCAAAAAGATATGTTGGGTGCACCAAAATTGAACATCAGTCTTGGTGATGATCCATCATTGCTGCTTGGCGTAGGTGACACTATCAACGGACTAAATAGCAGTGGTGACCTGATAAGTGCTGCAGGCGATATGATTCCAAGCATACAAGCAATCATACCTAAGATAGATTCACTTATAGAAGCACTTAACGATATTGCGAGGTCCCCCGCTTTGTCTGCTTCATTAGAGAATGTAAACGACATAACTTCTCAATTGCGTACTACATCAGTGCAGTTGGACGGTATGATGAAGGAACTGAGTGCAGACGTACCAGGTGTGATGAAAAAAGTAAGTAATGTGGCTACTAACCTTGAAACAACAACAAATAATTTGAGTCGCGTCGATGTTGCAGGACTTACTACCACTGCAAACCAAACACTTCAAAACGCAAATACAGCCATTGAGAATGTGTCTGGACTTGCTGATAATGCGGGATCATTGGTGACAAATTTAAATTATAAACTCAGTGACAACCACTCAACTCTGGGTATGTTACTGAATGATAATAATGCATATTATCACTTAGATTCTACGCTGCATAACGCATCTAATCTCATGTTGGATTTAAAACAAAATCCAAAACGATATGTTCACTTCTCTATCTTTGGAAAGAAAAAGTAAAATACGTTTAATTATATTTTGTATAAATAACGATTTGCGCGTTTTAATAAATGTATAGATTGCAACTGATTAAAAAACAATGAATTAGTTTATTGTAATTATAC
>R20__coassemble_1262_pt1 | contig 14857 bp, 14 predicted proteins | sample R20__metabat2_high_PE_015 | metagenome-assembled genome bin R20 | reverse complement strand
TGTATGTCCACTCTCCAACATAACGTCTTGTCCCCATATATCACTTTTTATGTCTGCATATTGTGCAAACACATGTGGTAACAGTTTCTTCAATTCAATGGTCTTCATATGTGTAGCAGATTCAATAGTTTTATTGGTAGAGTGTCTTTGTCATTAGTGTTAATTTCAATGACTATGTCGTTGTCTTCTTTCAAGTCCCATGCAAGAGTATTACCCACGAACACCATATGATTTTCTATATTCATTGTTAGATCAAAACCATAGTTGCGCATCTCTTCTCTCCAACCGTTCATGTCTGTTTTGTAGTCCTCGTTGTTTACGTGTGCTGAGACGAAGAATTCAGGTATAGATGTCATATTTTTTTCTTTAATACCAATTCTTATGCCATAATCCATACTTCTCATAATCATCTCTGCATCCATACCCATTTCTATTATTCTTAAGTATCCTTGCAATAGTGGTATTGACTTAATGACATTGAGTAGAACTTCTCCTTTTGTGCCTTTATAAGTATTGTTTGGTGTTAGATTGGCAGTGATGGTGGTTTTTCCTTTTTCTATTCTTACGCCACCAAATGTTTCTGCCTCATCATTCTTAGCAAATAGTTTTATGTCACCCTTTTCTTGTTTCAGTTTTGTGTATTGTTCAGTATTCACAAACGGAGCATCAGTATTGTCCATCAACTGAGCAATCGCGCGTCTAACGGGTAGGTGAGTGCTACCTATATTATAATATATAACTATCTTCTCTTCATCATAACCGAAATGGACGTTTCCCAAGAGTGTACCAATCCACATTCCATCTTTAGATGTAGGTTTTGAACAGACTCCTTTCTTGCTGAGACGACTCAGTACTTCTGTCAGTTCTGTTTCGTCTTTCACCTTCAGTGTAGCCACTAGTGCGTCTTTTGTTTTGAATACATATATAGGTGTAGAAAGTTCCACTCCTTTCTCTAATCCATTCCATCTGTTACTGTTTGTTCCATCTGTCTCTTGCATCAGCACATTTGCATCTATCTCTACCACAGCTTCGGCGTCTTCAGGGATTACGAATGTGTAGTCGCCGTCGTTTGAGCAGCTACACATTAGTATAATGAATAATAAAAGTACTATGTATTTCAGTTTTTTCATATCTCGTTATTTAATTGCCAACACGCAGCAGCATATAATGCTGCAGTCTCTGTCCTGAGTCTTTTATTACCAAGTGTGACACTTATTGCACCACATTCCTCAGCTTGTTTCACTTCGTTCATTGAGAAGTCGCCTTCCGGACCTATGAGTACGACGGCATTACCTCCTTGTGTTGCGGTCTTAAGTAATGTTTTCTTCCCCTCGTAGCAGTGACAGATAAACAGATATCCGTTAGCTATTTGTTTTTGCTTCATGATGAAATCCTCGAAGCTCATCAATCCGTTGTATTGTGGCATCCATCCTTTCTTACTTTGTTTGGCAGCTGCCACTATTATATTTTTTATTCTTTCATCTTTTACCTTGTGTCGCTCGCTATATTGACAATCCAAGAATGTCAATTCATCAATACCTATCTCTACAGCCTTTTCTGTGAGCCATTCTATTCTGTCAATATTTTTTGTAGGGGCTACTGCCAGATGCAAGTGTCCATTCCAAGTTTTTTCTTGTGGTAAGGTTTCTGTAATTTCATATAAGCAACGTCTTTTATCCGTCTCAGTGATACGTGCTTTGTAGAATGACCCAGCACCATCCATAAGCCACATCTCATCATTTTCTTTCAGACGTAGCACTCTTACAGCATGTCCCGTTTCTTCCTCGGGCAGTTCTCCACAGAGAGGGTCGGGTGTATAGAAGAAGTGTTGCTCTTTCATTGTTTTTATATTCTGCAATAAGCAGGTGCATCTATGTCAATAAAATCCTTGTCTTGATATTTGAACCATCCAGTCATTGCAATCATGGCAGCATTGTCTGTTGTATAACTGAATTTAGGAATGAATATGTTCCAACCGAATCGTCGTGCGTGGTCGTGGAAGGCATTGCGTAAACCTGTGTTGGCTGACACGCCACCAGCCAATGCCACGTCTTTGATACCGGTGTCTTTTACAGCCAGTCGCAGTTTCTTCATCAGTATCTCCACTACTGTTTTTTCAAGTGATGCCGCTAAGTCTGCTTTGTGATGTTCTATAAAATCGGGGTCTTCTTTTGTCCAGTCACGCAGGTTATAGAGGAATGAAGTTTTCAGTCCTGAGAAACTGTAGTTATATCCTGCTATATTTGGTCGTGCAAATTGAAAGGCATCTGCATTACCTTGTCGTGCAAGACGATCAATTATCGGTCCACCAGGATACCCCAATCCCATCACTTTTGAACACTTGTCGATGGCTTCGCCGGCAGCATCGTCAATGGTTTGCCCCAATATTTCTATGTCGTTGTATTTATTTACTTTTACTATCTGACTGTTGCCACCGCTCACCAACAGGCAGAGATAGGGTAGAGGAGGATTCGGTGTTTCGTCATTTGCTTCGTGTATGAAGTGTGCCAACACATGACCTTGTAGATGATTCACGTCAATCATTGGGATACCTAATCCACGTGCCAATCCTTTGGCAAATGACACACCCACTAACAAACTACCCATCAATCCAGGTCCTCTGGTGAAGGCAATGGCAGATAATTCTTCTTTTCTGATTCCTGCCTTTTTCAGTGCTTGATCCACCACAGGGACTATATTTTGCTGATGAGCACGTGAGGCGAGTTCTGGTACGACACCTCCATAGGCTTCGTGTACGGCTTGCGATGCAGTCACGTTCGAAAGTAATATACCATTCTTCAGTACTGCCGCTGATGTGTCGTCGCAGCTGCTTTCAATCCCCAATATGATTATGTCCTCTTTCATTGTGTACTATTCACTTAAAACCTCAACACCATTTTCTGTAATCAGAATAGTTTTTTCCCACTGTGCACTGTCTTCCTCCATCTCGTTTACAACAGTCCAACCATCCATCTCGTCTTCAAACACTTCCCACGTACCAACGTTAATCATTGGTTCTACCGTTATAACCATTCCAGGCATCAGTAACATACCTTTCCCCGGTTTCTTGGCATAATGTTCTACGTCAGGGTCTTCGTGGAACTTCAGTCCCACTCCGTGCCCCGTTAGGTCTCTTACCACATAGAATCCGTTCTTGTGAGCGTGGTTTGTGATGGCGTAACCTATATCACTTATGTGGCAGAATGGTTTGACAGCATTGATGCCGAGTTCCATACATTCTTTTGCCACTTGTACGAGTCTCTTCCTTTCCGGTGTGGTCTTTCCTATGATGAACATACGCGAAGCATCGGCATAATATCCATCCAATATGGTCGTAACATCTACATTGATGATGTCGCCACTCACCAACACTTCTTCATCCGATGGGATGCCGTGACAGACCACCTCGTTCACACTTGTACAAACACTCTTAGGGAAACCCTCATAATTCAAAGGTGCAGGTATGCCACCATGTTTTATAGTATAATCATGCACTATGGTGTTGATGTCTTCGGTAGTCATACCCACTTTCAGACGTTTACTGACCTCATCGAGTACGGCAGAATTCAACTTCCCCGCACGTCTTATTCCCTCAATCTGTTCGGGTGTCTTTATGAGCTTATTATATCTCAATTTTGATATTTTTATTTGCCAGTCTTTCACACGTCCACACTCTCTCCTTCCACGTCTTGTGTCTCCCTTGTTGATATACGTCCTTGTGCATCCACCTTTAGTTCTATATAGTGGCTGAACGTAGGCGCAGATGGATCAGGGTCTTCTATTGTTACAATGAAATGAAGAATATTACTTCCTTTTTTATTGTCGTTGAACACCAATCCTGTAAGGGCAGTTTTGTTTAGTATCTGAGTAGAGATGATGTCATTAAAATCTTTCTTTGTGAATGATCTGTTACATATCTGTGTCCCGTCTTTGCTTACTATCAATGTAGCAACATTGTCGTAATACTCATAACCGTAACTATTCTTCACTGTTTCGAGAGACTTATCTGCTCTCATCAATATTTTGAAGGCATACACATGACCATCAATAGTGTCAGTGCCGTTCACTTCACTATCACCAAATTCATTCACACCAAGCGTATCGTTAAGAGTGAGTGTGTCATTTGTGTCAGTCTCATTCCTGTTGCCACCCCCACATGAGCAGACACTCAGTGTGACGATACATGATAAGAAGAAAATAAAATGTTTCATACAGTTATTAATTTATCCACTTTACATAACAGAAATCCTGACGGTGTGGTAGGTCGTCATTCTTCGGGTACATTCTGCAAGCCACCTTGTAATCGCCAGCAATGTGTATAGAGTGGTAACCCTCGAATGTGAATAAGTTACCATCTCTCTTCACCACTTCAAGTGGTTCTGTTTGGAACACTTCCAGTTTACCTGTCTTATGGTTAAGATAGAGTGTAACCATTTCCAACCCTACGGCATCGTCCAATCCTTGCTCGTCAATGACGTATCTTATCTTATATTTCTTTCCTGTCACTCCGGCGTGTACGCTTGGGTCAATATCTTTTTCCACAACCTTCACCTCGTCCCAACGTTGTGCCACTATCTCCTTCCACGTCACGATGTCTTTCATTTTCTTACAATCATCTGCCATCAGCAGTCTAGCTCTTTCTGTCAGAGGTTGATAGAATCTCTCGTAATAGTCATCAAGTTGACGTTTCATAGTGTAGTGTGGTGCAATTTGAGCAATAGAGTTCTTCACCACTTGAATCCATCCTTCGCTATAGTCCTTACCATCTTTTCTATCATAGTATAAAGGTACGATTTCGTTTTCTAAGAGTTGATAGATTGTTGCAGCGTCGAGTTGGTCTTGCTGATTTTGGTCTTGGTATGTACGTTTCTCTGTGAGAGCCCATCCAGCACCCTCTCTATAACCTTCATACCACCAACCATCTTTTACCGATAAGTTCACTACGCCATTCATCAGAGCCTTTTCTCCAGACGTACCAGAAGCCTCAAGTGGTCTGGTAGGTGTGTTCATCCATATATCCACACCACTCACGAGTCGGCGTGCCAGTTTCATGTCATAGTTCTCAAGGAAGATGATCTTACCCAGGAACTCTGGTCGTCTGCTTATCTCATATATTCTTTTGATGAGTCCTTGTCCGCCACCATCATGTGGGTGAGCCTTACCGGCGAAGAGGAATTGTACAGGTCGCTCAGGGTTGTTCACTATCTTAGACAGACGATCCAGGTCAGTAAACAAGAGGTGTGCACGCTTATACGTAGCGAAACGTCGTGCGAAACCGATTGTCAGCGCATCGCCAGATATTTTTTTCGTTATTTCCACAATACGTGAAGGGTCACCCTGGTTTCTCAACCAATCATTTTGGAAAGCAGTCTTGATATACTTCACCAGTTTATTCTTCATCTCTTTTCTTGTGGCCCAAATCTCTTCATCAGGCACCTGTTGTATGTTTTTCCATAATGCCTCGTTGCTTTGGTCGTTGACATAGTTCTTATCAAGATACTTACCATATAAATTCTTCCATGTAGTAGCTGCCCATGTAGGGAAGTGTACGCCGTTGGTTACGTATCCCACGTTTTTCATTTCCTCAGGGAAGTACCCTTTCCAGATAGGTGCAAACATGCTCTTTGATACCTCTCCGTGCAACCAACTCACGCCATTCACCCATGTAGATGTGTTGCAAGCAAATGTGCTCATGCAGAATTTCTCGTTATGATCGTCAGGGTTTGTACGTCCCATATTCATGAAGTCGTTCCATGTGGTGCCCATCTTCTCAGGATAGTTCGACATATACTTAGAGAACAACTGCTCATCAAAGTAATCATGTCCTGCAGGTACTGGTGTATGAACAGTATAAAGCGAAGTGGTGCGTACCAATTCACAAGCTTGATTGTAAGTGTATCCTTGATTCACGAAGTCAACAATTCTCTGTACGTTACACAGCGCAGCATGTCCTTCGTTACAATGGTATAGGTCAGGTTTGATACCCAAACGATTCAGCAACAACACACCACCAATACCGAGTAATATCTCCTGTTTTAGTCTGTTTTCCCAGTCACCACCATAAAGCGAATGAGTGATGCTCCTATCATATTCGCTATTCAATTCATTGTCTGTATCAAGCAGATAAAGTTTCACTCTACCCACGTTTACCTGCCACACGTATGCCCTCACCGTGTAGTTATTATATGGAACATCCAATACCATTGGCGAACCATCCTCATCCATAACACGTTCAATAGGTAATTGTGAAAAGTTTTGTGCTTCATATTTTGCCAATTGGTCTCCATCCATAGACAAAGCCTGAGTGAAGTACCCAAATCTGTATAAGAAACCGACGGCACACATTCTTACGTTACTATCCGAAGCCTCTTTTATATAGTCACCAGCCAATATACCTAAACCGCCAGAATAGATTTTCAACACATGACTCAAACCATACTCCATACAGAAATATGCAACCGACGGACGTGAACTGTCTGGAGTTGCGTCTATATAGTTTCTGAACTCCTTATACACCACTTGCATCTGCTTTATGTAATCAGCATTTTCTGCAAAAGACTCCAATTTCTCATACTCCATCTTTGCCAACTGCATCACAGGATTCTGGTTCACAGTTTTCCAGAGTTCTGGGTCGAGGTCTTTGAACAACTGTTTTGCATCATGACTCCATGACCACCAGAGGTTATGTGCAATTTCATTCAAGGGTTTCAACGCATCAGGAATAGATGTACTGATAGTTACGTCTTTCCAATTTGCTTCATTCGTGCTTGACACTTTCAAATTCATAATTATCTTTTCTTTAAAAATTTTACCCATTTAGTGTACAAAGTTACGAATAAGTGAGTACAAAACCAAATAAAAAAATGCAAAAAACATTTTTTGCATTTTTTTATTTGGGTTTGTCGAACGAGAGTAACTTGCGCGTAGTGAAACGCAGCGAAAGTTACGAATAAGTGAGCAAAAAAACATTTTTTGCAGTTTTATTTGGTAAATTCAAAATTAAGTGATAACTTTGTGGTGCCGATTATTATCAAGAGGCTTGAGACGCCTCTTTTGTCAGAATGTGTAGATAGCACGGAATTGGCCTTCCCATGCGGTCTGTGAATCGTTCGGACAACTTTCTCTCCCCAGTCTGGCAGAGGTCAGATCTTTGGGAGTGAATTTTCGTATGGAGCATATTGAGAATATGAAAACTGCACAAAACGATAGGAAATGTGTAAAAAACAGTATTATTAATAATAAAAAAACGTAAAAGAGATGAACACTTTAAGTTTAAAAACACAATTTGTGACTCCTTTGCAAGCAAAGAAGGAATGGGTTGTAGTAGATGCTACAGATCAAGTGCTAGGTCGTCTTAGCACGAAGGTGGCAAAGATTTTGCGTGGTAAGTACAAACCTTGTTTCACACCAAACGAGGATTGTGGTGATAACGTCATCATTATCAATGCAAACAAGATTGTTTTCACTGGTAAGAAAATGACTGACAAGAAGTATCTTACTTACTCTGGTTATCCTGGAGGTCAGCACAGCGCTACCCCTGCCGAAATGGCAAAGAGACCTCATGGTTATGAGAAGATGGTTCGTCATGCTGTTAAAGGCATGCTTCCAAAAGGTCATCTTGGTTCTAAATTGTTAGGCAACCTTTATATATATGAAGGTGCAGAGCATAAGCAAGAGGCACAGAGTCCAAAATCAATCGATATTAACACCTTAAAGTAAAAAGATTATGGAAATGATAAATGCAGTTGGACGCCGTAAGGCTTCAGTAGCAAGAGTTTATCTTACTGAGGGTACAGGTAAGATCACAATAAACAAAAGAGATTTAAAGGATTATTTCCCATCAGAACTGGTTCAGTTCGTGGTAAAACAACCTCTCAACCTTCTTGATGTAGCAGAGAAATATGACATCAAGGTAAACCTCACAGGTGGTGGTTATACAGGACAGAGTCAAGCACTTCGTTTGGCTATTGCCCGTGCACTTGTGAAGGTAAATGCAGAGGACAAGAAGGCGCTTCGTGATGCCGGATTCATCACTCGTGATGCACGCGTAGTTGAAAGAAAGAAGAGCGGTCAGCCTAAGGCTCGTCGTAAGTTCCAGTTCAGTAAGCGTTAATTTAGTAAACAAACAAAAACAACAAAAATTATGGCAAGAACAAATTTTGATCAACTACTTCAAGCAGGTAGTCACTTCGGACACCTCAAGAGAAAGTGGAACCCAGCAATGGCTCCATACATTTTCATGGAGCGTAACGGCATACATATCATCGACCTCCACAAGACTGTGGACATGGTTGACGTAGCTGCAGACGCTTTGAAACAAATAGCAAAGAGTGGCAAACGCATTCTCTTCGTTGGTACAAAGAAACAAATTAAGGACGTCATCGCAGAGAAGGCTCAGAGCGTAGGTATGCCATACGTGATTGAACGTTGGCCAGGTGGTATGCTCACTAACTTCCCTACAATACGTAAGGCAGTGAAGAAGATGTCAAACATTGACAAACTCCTTGCTGATGGTACATACGACAAACTGTCAAAACGTGAGAACTTACAGATTCACCGTAAGCGTGAGAAGTTGGAGAAGAACCTTGGTAGTATCGCCGACCTGACACGTCTGCCTTCTGCACTCTTCGTTGTTGACGTGATGAAGGAGCAGATTGCAGTTCGCGAGGCTAATCGTCTGGGTATTCCTGTATTCGCCATCGTTGATACTAACTCTGACCCTAACAATATCGATTTCGTTATCCCAGCAAATGATGACGCAAGCAAGTCAGTAGAGGTGATACTCAACGCATGCTGCGAAGCCATCAACGAAGGTCTGGAAGAGCGTAAGATAGAGAAGGCTGACCAAGAAGCTGCTGAGGCACAGGCAAAGGCAGAAGCAGGAGAAGGTGCTACAGAAGAAAGCGAAAAGAAACCACGTCGTGGAACTCGCAAACGTATAAATGAAGAATAATTAAATAAGGTATTTAATATGGCAATTACATTAGCAGAAATAAATGCTCTCCGTCAAAAAACTCAGGCAGGTCTGATGGACTGTAAGAAAGCTCTTACAGAAGCAGAGGGCGACATGGAGAAAGCAATGGATATTCTCCGTAAGAAAGGACAACTTGTTGCAGCAAAGCGTTCTGACAGAGAAGCAGCAGAAGGCTGTGTGTTGGCAAAGGTAGATGGTAACTTCGCAGCGATGATTGCTCTGAAGTGTGAAACTGACTTCGTTGCTAAGAACGCAGACTTCGTAGCTTTGGCTCAGAAGGTGATTGATGCAGCTGTTGCAAACAAATGTAAGTCAATGGACGAAGTGAATGCACTCGTCATTGACGGCAAGCCTGTACCTGAACTCGTAACTGAACGCTCTGGCGTGACTGGCGAGAAGATGGAATTAGATGGCTATGCAACAGTAGAAGGCGACATGGTTTGTGCTTATAACCACATGAACCAAAACTTCCTTTGCACTCTCGTAGCAATGAACAAGCCTTGTGATGAATCAGTGGCAAAGAACGTATGTATGCAGATTGCAGCTATGTCTCCTCTTGCTCTTGATGAGAAGTCTATACCACAAGAGGTAAAAGATAAGGAGTTTGCTGCTTCTATTGAAAAGGCAAAGCAAAACCAGATTCAGAAGGCTGTTGAAGCAGCATTGAAGAAGGCAGGTATCAACCCTACACATGTTGACAGCGAAGACCATATCGTATCAAATACAAACAAGGGTTGGATCACTGCTGAGCAAGGTGAACAAGCAAGACAAATCAAGGAACAAGTAGCTAAGGAGAAGGAAGCAACACTCTCTGAGCAGATGATTCAAGGTATTGCTCAAGGTATGTTGGGTAAGTTCTTCAAGGAGTCTTGTCTGCTTGAACAAGCTTATATTGACGACAACAAGGTAAGTGTTGCTCAATATCTGCAGAATCTTGACAAGGAACTCACCGTAACAGATTTCAAACGCTATACTCTTCGTGCTGAATAATCGCAAGCAGTGTAATTTTTGAATAATATATATTAAAACCTTCTTCAATATGATGTTGGAGAAGGTTTTTTTTGTGGAATTACAAAAAAAATCGTAACTTTACATCATCTATGCTTGAAGTAAAGAATTTATCAATAACATACGAAGATAAGATAGCGTTGAGCAATTTCTCTCTCAATCTACTTGACGGAGAGTTATTGTGCATCATGGGTGAATCGGGGAGTGGCAAGACGTCACTGCTCAATGCTATAATGGGATTTGTAGATTTCAGAGGCGAGATATTCTTTAACGGAAAAAAAATTAATGAAAGCACTATCAATGAGTTTCGGACACGAGTGTCTTACATACCCCAAGAACTGAACTTACCTGTTGAGACCGTAGAAGAAATGGTGAAATTACCATTTTCGTTTCGTGTAAATCATCACGTGGGTTATGACAAAAGGAAATTGATGAACTATTGGGAGATATTAGGATTAGAACCAGAGTTGTACGATAAGAGAGTTACTGAAATCAGTGGAGGACAACGACAACGCATTATGGTGAGTGTGGCAGGACTGCTTGCCAAACCACTTATGTTGGTTGATGAACCGACCTCAGCATTGGACTTCAAGAGTGCTGCCAACGTGATAAAATTCTTACGTTTGCTACAAGCAGAAGAAAACATATCTATAATGTCAATAACACATCACGAGAAATTTGCAAACGCTTGTGATAGGATAGTGCAACTGAGATAAAAAGATAGAATGATAAAAACGGATATTTCATATATTGGACTATTGCTGGGACTGATTTTATTGATTATCCCTATCTGGTTCTTACACCGTTATAAGACAGGTCTGGTACGTGCATCACTCATCGGTGCAGCGAGGATGCTTGTACAGTTGTTTTTGATAGGCCTATATCTGAAGTATCTCTTCTATTATAATATATGGTGGGTGAATTTGATTTGGGCCATGGTGATGACGGTGGCAGCTACAGGTACAGCTCTCTCTCGCACTCGACTGAAAAGAGAGTTCCTGGCAGTACCCCTGTTTGTTGCCTTTTTCACTACCGCCATTGTAGTTGGATTTTATTTCTTAGGACTTGTATTGGATTTAGGATTCGCACTGCACGAATTGTTCACAGCGCGCTATTTCATTCCTATTTTCGGATTATTACTTGGAAATATGCTTGGAGTGAATGTGATGGCGCTGAACACATATTACTCAGGGTTAAGACGCGAGTATCAGATGTTTAACTATATGATAGGTAATGGTGCTTCACTTCACGAAGCAACAGCACCGTTCATCAGTAAAGCCATGATCACAGCTTTCAATCCATGCATTGCAAACATGGCAGTGATGGGATTGGTAGCTATGCCAGGAACGATGATTGGTCAGATATTGGGAGGTAGTGACCCGACGACGGCCATTCGTTATCAAATACTGATTGTAGTAATTACGTTCGTGGCATCTATGATATCTCTTATGATCACCATTGGACTAAGCAATAACAGATGCTTTGACAAGAAATCACGTCTTAAAAATGTGTTGAGAGATAAATAGACGATGATACGTCGTAGTAGGCTCCATGCTGACGTATGAACTCAATCATTTCATGAAAAACAGGAGCGAGATGCAGTATCGTTGGATTGCCGAATAACACCATACCCAGTCGGGCACGTGTCATTGCGACGTTGAGTTTGCGGTCTATGAGTGTGTCGCCTTCACGAAATACGTTGTCGGTGAGAAATGCCAGTTGATAAGAATATTGTACGGCGAATCCGTAGAGTATGTAATCGCGTTGACTCCCTTGGTAACGCTCAACCGTATCTATGGTTATGTCGTGGAGTATGTCGATGCCGTAGTGGTCAATAGCTTTGCGAATGGTGGATATCTGATTGCGATAAGGCACAATCACACCTATGGTACGTGACGCGTCAAACGAGTCCCGTGTCATCTCATACACTTGCACCACAGTGGCAGCAATCATCTCAGCTTCCGTCGTGTTAGTCTTCGGTGACAGAGAGTGTGACGGTTTGGTGGTAGCGACGAACGAGAGACGATGTGATGTCAGCAGTCTGATGATGCCGTTGTCAGAATGATTATCTATGTTGGAGAGAGTCTGATGCGGGAGAGGTACGGCACGTAACTGGTCTCCGTAAAAAGCATGATTAGGGAAGGCTGCTATCTCCTCGTGCATTCGTGCATGATTCCGAAGCATATAAACATAACGTGCGTCGTACCCATCGTCCGTCTTGAATTGTGTGAGCAGTCGTTCGAAGAGAGAGTTGCGACAGTTCGTCAGTCCTATGTTAAGAAGTACCTCATCGCTTACGGCTGAGTCGTCTTGACTCTGTTGCACAACAGCAGGCAGTTGCTTGTGGTCACCAATAAATACAAAACGCGAAATGGCATTTTTATTCTTATGACTGGCAGAAAACAATGTTGCTAAATGAGGCTCGAGGATTTGTGAGGACTCGTCAATGATAGCGAGGTCGAAGTGTTTCAGTTGGAATAGTTCTGCATGCGAACTGACAGCAGTGACAGTGCCACAGAAAACACGTGTTTGAAGAAGCGCATTGCGCACGTCCTTTCCTCGCAGACACGTTGCAAATTTATTAGAGAGAGTATTTTTTTTGTATTTCTTTTCGCACGATATCTCCGAACCAATGCGTACGTAATCAATAGGAGTGTCCCCCTCTTCTAACTTACTGCATATCTCATCAACAGCACGATTGGTGTATGACAGTAGCAATATGTTAGTGTCAGATTCTAAGAGTTCTTCTCGCAGTATAGACATCAGTCCGAAAGATGTCTTTCCTGTTCCAGGAGGACCAATCACGAGGAAGAGTTCACGTGCTTGTTTAGCACGAAGTACAAGTTCGTTGAATGCGCCGTAGTCACCCTTTATATATAAGGTGTCATCAATGATAGGGTTGCGTTGCGATAGCAATAAGTCTTTACGCTCTTGAGGCGCACGAAGCAGGTTGTGGAGTCCAAGGACGAGCGACGATGAAGACGACTCATACATATCGTGCTCCACTGCCCATAACATATCTTCGTTGAAAGAAAAGACGGAAGTCTGTGTCTGTGGATTGCGAAGAAGAATTTCCACAGACGTGGTGTGCAGTTCACTGATAGACCCACGCATCACCATGCCAGAACAAGCACGAGGACAAGTGCCTTTCTTATAGTGATAAGTGAAGACGATGTCGCCACGACGGAAGTTTGATGTGTCGACAGAATGGTCGTTTGGGAATGTAAATACTATACTGTTGACGCGACCGTAATCATCTTTTTTTAATTCTTTTATGGTGAGTTCATCATATATATTTCCAACAGATTTTTTTTCTTCAAGTGTGTCGTGCCACACAGAAGCAAAACCACGATCATTGTTTGTTTGATTGCCGAGTTTTGAAAGCAGATGTTCTTTGGCAACGAAACGCATGAAGCGAAAGAAATATTTTTTTTCTATTACACTTGCATTCTGTATAGGATTGAGCACACTCTCTAATTCTGGGCGCACGTAATCGGTCCACAGTCTGCCTGTCAATTGATTCGTATTAAGTTCATCTGCAGAGAGAGAGTCAAGCATCTCCACCCCGTCCTGTGCGTAACTCATCTCATGATAAGCAAGTAGGTTGCGCATTTTTATGGCTTGTAGGAAGAGTTCTCTCGAACGAGCTACAGGAACAAGACCATTGACATAATCGGAATACAACAACATTATATGCCGTAGTTGATCAGCATATTTATTGAATTCATAGAGATAGAGTGCACGATAAAGCAACAGTTGAATCCAATGTGTCACCTTGATTTGTGGGATGTCTCTGTCACGATTTTCTCCAGGAACAAAACGTGCTTTTCCCGATTTCTGTTCTATGATGACTACGTCATTGTCCGTCTCAGAGAGGAAGTCGAAACGCCCTTGTATGCCGAGCACTTCGCTGAAGAAAGTAGGTTCTAAAATGATGTCATCAGGGTGTAAGTCAGGCAGCATCGTTGGGAGATCTTCTGCGATGACTTTAGATATGATGTTTAGTTGTCGTTCAGCCTTATTCTTGAATGCCTCAAAATCTGCTTGCGACACCAAGTCACTACACGTGAGTACACTCAAAATGTTATCATGAAAATAACTGTTAAACACGTGTGAAAAATCTTCTTCTATGTTATGAATGACATTGTCCAGAAAGTGTCCAGCTATATTGCCAAGATGAGTGTGCGACGAGTCCCGTTGTTTTGTCAGTCGTTTGATGAGAGCCACGACGGGTGCCGCAGTGTAGGTCTCAAAACAAGATGCGATAGTGGTGATGTTGATTAGATAATCAGGTTGATAGATGATGAGTTCAGGATAACAGACATCATCAATCATACGAATACGTACGAGAGATAATTGTGAGTTTTTTTGAATGATGGTTTTCAGATAACTCCAGTCACCAGCACCTTCGCGAGAAAGGTATTTATTGTCTTCTCCATAACACACTTTTAACTCACCACCATTGACCTCCTCTGTCACATAGATGAAATCATCATCCCATCGTGTGACAACACAACGAATCTGTTGTTCCGAAAAACTATGCCACCGTGGAGTGATGTTTGATTTTTCTTTTATCGTGAGCGTATCATCATCGATAACAGATAATAACTGTTCAGAGATGATACTGTCGCTATCGCAGTATTCATCTACCTTTTGAGGAGTTGACGCCGTTGTCTTATCTGTTATGCTTTTTGAAATCATAATGCAAATTTAATGAAAAAAAATCACATCTCAAACAATAAAAACTTTTCAAAAAAAAATCAATACTTATAATTGCAATAAATGATTACAATTTATTTTTTTCTAAAAATATTTTTTTATAAAGAAATAAATAATTATCTTTGCATCGTCAATGAAGATAAGAGAGATTATAAA
>R20__coassemble_1218_pt1 | contig 15245 bp, 13 predicted proteins | sample R20__metabat2_high_PE_015 | metagenome-assembled genome bin R20 | reverse complement strand
AATTACGCCAACACACAACCATACGACCGCATTAGCCATGGAGAAGACAGTCTTACCGTTCTTCAAGAAAACACACTCTACCGCACGGCTTATAAAGAACAGAACTGGGCAGAAGCCTACAAACACTGGAAGATAGTACTTGAGAAAGCGCCTCTCTTCCAGAGTCGCATTTACACTGAAGGTATCAGTATTTTATGGCAATTATATGCTCAGACTACTGATGAAGCAAAAAAACAAGAATACTTCGAAATGATGATGAAAGTCTATGACCAAAGACTTCAGAATCTTGACGACTTGAATTCCTTTGCCACCAAAAAAACTTACACCACACGTGGTAATATTCTCACTCGCAAGGCAAATGACTATTACACCTATGCTCCACAAACAGCAGATAAGAACGAAATAGCATATAAGATGTTTAAACAAGGCATTGATGATATGGGTGAAAATGAAGTACATGGTTATGTGCTATACAACTTCATAACATGTTCTTATTCTCGTTATCTTGAAAACAAAGAAGCCAATAGAGAAGACTTCATCAACGACTATCTTGAAACTAACGAAACATGTGAGCGCTTGCTCGAACTCTCCAAGCAATACTCATTCACAGACTCTATTGCTACAGAAGAAGATAGCATCAAAGCAGCTGAACTGGAGAAAAAAGCTGCTAAAATTGTTGCACAATATCAGCCAACACAAATTCAATGTGAGAACCTATTCAATGCATCTGGTGCAGCTAACTGTGCAGACCTTGACCGCATCTATGCTAATAAAGTAGAAGCAAACATAAGTGATATTGAATATCTAAAAAAAGTGCTTGGTGTCATATCAAATTTTGACTGCGACGAAAGCGAACTATATAACAAGATCGTAAAGGTCGTTTACCCACGTTCAGCTAAAGAAGATGCCAATAAAGTAACAACAGCAAAAAAGAATACAGCAAACAAATTCGTTTACTATCAAGAAGAATTCAATAATGAAACCAGTGCCAGTCGCAAAGCAAAGATTGCATGCAGTCTCGCCGCACTCTATTATCGTGCAGGACAAATTGGAAGTTGCCGTCAATGGTGCTCTAAAGCCCTCGCAGTTGACAAGACTTGTGGTAATGCATACTTGATGATTGCATCATGTATAGTACGTCAAGCTAGCGGTAGCGGTTTGGAACGCTCAAAGTATTATTGTCTTGCTATTGATAAGTGTAACCGTGCAAAGGCTGTTGACCCTTCATGCGCAAGCAAAGCCTCCTCGCAGATAGCAAACTATCGCAACGGACTCTATCCAAAATCTGAAGCATTCTTTGCAGGAATCAAAGAAGGACAAAAGGTTACTGTCTTAGGCGAAGCAACAACACTTCGTTTTAGATAATTAAAATAATGCGTTATCATGACACACGAAAAAATATATTGCAACATAATTGTGGCGTTTTTGACCACAATTATGTTGTTTGTTATAATTTCATGTCATGAAGCTGAAAATACTAACACACAAATAGTAGATGAACGTGATTCACTTCCCGTACTAACTACTAATGGTATTTCCACTGTCATATCCGATTCAGGCATTGTCAAATACAAAATTATTACTGAAGACTGGCTTGTTTATGACAAAAGAAATCCCAAATACTGGGAATTCAATCATGGACTTTTTCTTGAGCAATACAATCGTAAGCACGAAGTAGAAGCTTATATTAGTTGTGATACTGCTCACTATTATTATGAAGAAGGCAAGTGGGTTCTTCGTGGCCATGTGTTAGCAAAAAACACTTTAGGAGAGACTTTTAAAACTACGTTATTGTACTACAACACCACGACACAACAATTCTCTTCTCCTAAAGAGATGGAGGTAGATGGTATTGAAAGACGTCTTACTGGTTATGACTTTTATGCAAATCAATCATTCACCGAATACAGCATTCGTAATTCCTCAGGTTATTTTCCACTTGAAGATTAATAACTAAATATGGAGAAAATATTTTAAAAATAATACAATGAAAGAAAGAATACAACAACTCCTCATTGAGATTGAAGGACTCAGCGCCACTACGACTGACGAGATAGAAAATTTGCGAATAAAATATCTCAGCAAAAAAGGTGCAGTATCTGATTTGATGAACGACTTTCGTAGTGTACCTGCAGAACAAAAAAAAGAGATCGGCCAACTCATCAATGAACTCAAAACACGCGCATTTGATAAAATAAATTCCTTGCGAGATGCTCTGATATCATCTGATAACACATCCGAGTTGAATGATCTTGATATCACTCGTACAGCTTATCCCGTACATCTGGGATCCCGCCATCCTCTCACCATTGTAAAAAACGAAATCATTGACATATTTTCTCGTTTTGGTTTCTCTTTAGCTGAAGGTCCAGAGATAGAAGATGATTGGCATGTGTATGGTGCGATGAATTTCGCTGAAGACCATCCAGCACGCGATATGCAAGATACTTTCTTTATTGAGACTCATCCTGACATTATACTTCGTTCTCATACATCATCTGTTCAGAGCCGTGTGATGGAGCACACCCAACCACCGATTCGAATCATCTGTCCAGGCAGAGTATATCGTAATGAAGCCATATCTGCACGTGCACATTGTTTCTTCCATCAAGTAGAAGGACTTTACATAGCCGAAGATGTTAGTTTCACCGATCTGAAGCAAGTGCTTTTACTCTTTGCACGTGAGATGTTTGGTGAAGAGACACAGATACGTCTGCGTCCATCCTATTTCCCATTTACTGAACCAAGTGCAGAAATGGACATCAGTTGTCATCTTTGTGGTGGTAAGGGTTGCTCTTTCTGTAAAGGCACAGGCTGGGTAGAGATATTAGGTTGTGGTATGGTTGATCCTGCTGTACTTGAACTGAATGGTATTGATAGTGCACGATACAAAGGCTATGCTTTTGGCATGGGTATTGAACGAATAACCAATCTCAAATATCAAGTCAAAGACTTGCGTATGTTCTCTGAAAACGACAAGCGCTTCCTTGAGGAATTTACCTCTGCTAACTAAAAAGCATATTAAAGTATTGTGATTTTACTTTCTTTGTCAATGCGTCGTTAAAAATCAACTACCACTCGCAAATTAAGTGTACGCATAGTTAGGTAATTAGGAACGGCATATTGTTGGTTAGTTATGTCCGTTATCCAATAAAAACTATTTATATTAGCGACATCAAGGATATTGAATGCATCTAATCCCACCCAAATATTTTTCACAGGACTTTGTGCTTTTAACATGTCCTTAGTGTTTTGTTTATGCAAACGGTATGAGATTCCCAAGTCCACGCGCTTATATGCAGGAAAACGGAATGGTTTATCAGAGAAATCTGCATGAGGAGCGCTGAAAGGCAATCCACTTGCATAATGTCCCCTTATGCTTGCTTTCCATCTATCAGTATGAGGAAAATAATCTGAAAAGAATACGCCTAAGTTCCATCGTTGGTCTGTTGGCCGTGGGCTCCACTTTCCATCTATTTTTTCCTCTGTTTTCATCACACCTATACTTACCCACGAGTCCGTACCTGGCACAAATTCACCATATATTTTCATATCCAATCCGACAGCATATCCCGACGCGTTGTTATTACCTGCATAAGCTATTCTCACATTATCTACACTATAAGGGTTTATGTTTGACAATGCCTTGTAATAAGCCTCAGCTGTTGCCTTGAACGGACGCTCATTCACTCTGAACTTATACTCACCACCAAGCAGAAAATGTACTGACGACTGTGACTTTATGTTTTTATTTAGACTTACATACGTATTGCCATTTGTCGTGACATTTGTTTTCAGTTCCTTATAAAATGGTGCCTGATAATATAATCCTGTAGAGAAACGCAAAACTATATTATCATTTTTTGCTGGAACGAAAGCCAACGTAGCACGTGGTGAGAAGAGTGTCTCTCCATTATAATCCCAATGTGACAAGCGCGCACCATAATTTAAAATCACAACACCTTCATCCAGTTCACGTCTCCATGTATCTTGAGCATAAAATTCAAAACGATTACTTTTTATTTCGTTCTTTGAAGTCAAGTTATATACCATGTTTACGTTCTTGCCATCATATGGCAATGAATAACCGGCCGAATCTCGCATCTCCCATTCTCTCATCTTTTCTGTCACCTTTTCATTCTTTAGAAGTATACCATACCTCAAGTCATGAGTGTCTGTCTTACTACGTCCCGACAATCCCATTTGCATCACGGTAGCATTCAAACGATTGCGTGCATGTTGCATATAAGTACCGATACCTAAACTATTTCCAGCAATATAATCACTCAACCAATACTCTCCCTGAATATCAAAATTCTCTACCTCCTGAGTCTGAAAGGCTGCCATATTGAATGTCAGACTATGTCGTTCACTCCAATGTCTTGTCAGTGCGATATTACCGAAATAAGTGTGAAATTTATCATTCTCCTTACCATCAAAATACACTTTGAATTCCTTCACTATCTCCGACGTACCAAATTTCGTTTCTCTATCCATAGGAACAAAGTTATAGTCGTTAAGCGAAATATTTCCGATGAAATCAACTGTCCAGTGTTTATTAGGACTCCAGCTCAAATACGTCTGATAATCAAAATCCCTCGGGTCGTACTCACCCGTTGTTTCAAGCGATCCCAGCAAGTTTTTCATGGTTTTATATCTCACAGCATTGGTCCAACTCACTTTCTCATTACCTAGTCCTAAATAAGCACTGGCACCGAGTAGACTTGCAGAAACACTTCCCTCCACATGTTTTACCTTCTTGTACGTTATGTCCAATACTGATGACATTTTATCACCATACCTGGCTTCAAATCCACCTGCTGAAAACCCCACATTCTCCACCATATCAGGATTTATAACAGATAGTCCTTCTTGTTGACCCGATCTCACAGAAAGAGGCCTGTACATCTCTGTGCCATTTATATAAACGCTATTCTCATCAAACGATCCACCACGCACATTATATTGGTTTGACAATTCGTTATGCGTACTAACTCCAGCCTGTGTCGTAATCATTTGTTCAACTCCACCACCCGATGCGTTGCCAAGATGTTTCATTTCTTTTATGTTCACATCAGTCATCTGTGTAGTCTGCCGTCTTATTTCCTTAACCTCCACCTCAGATAGTTCCACACTTTGTTTCAACAACATTACATTCATCTCCACTGTATCAGCAGGATTCTTCAGTACTCGTTTTCTTGTGTCGTAGCCCAACATCTGAAACACCACGACGACAGAGTCTGATGATGTTGCATTCATAGAGAAACGACCTTTTCCGTCGGTAAAGCAACTCGTACCTTGCCCTTCTATCCTCACAAGTACAAAATCCATTGGTGACTTCTCGTCATCAACTACCTTGCCTCTCAGATGGAATGTCTGAGCTTGCATCATCACTGTCCCAACAAAAGTCAAGACAAAAGCCAATAAATTTTTCATATACACTTTTATAACGCAATAAATAAATATTTATTGTGACAAAAGTGGCACGTGTTTCATCTGGTTTTGAATCCACCCCTGGCGCTTGTATATATAGCGCGACGGATGCGCACTATCAAATCGCAGTGGATTTGGGAGAGTAGCTGCAATTAAAGCACACTCACTTCGTGTCAAGTCCTTTGCCGACTTACCAAAATGTTGGCGTGCCACAGCTTCCACACCATAAATGCCATCTCCCATTTCTATAATATTTAGATAGACTTCCATTATTCTTTCCTTACTCCACAATAACTCAATAAGCACTGTGAAATATGCCTCCAGTCCTTTCCGTAGCCACGACCCCCCAGGCCAAAGGAACAAATTTTTTGCAGTCTGCTGAGTGATGGTACTCCCTCCTCTCATTTTACCTTGTTTCACTCCTTCCCATCCATTCTCTATATATTCTTTCATCAAGATTGACTCTATTGCTTTCACGTCGAACCCATTATGTGACATGAAATTTTGGTCCTCACTCGCAATAACAGCCACTGGCATGTACTTGCTCATCTCTTCCAACGGCACCCACTCATGATAAAGTCGCACGTTCTCACCACGTTCCTTCTGTTGCATATTACGAATGAGCATCAAAGGAGTGACAGGCACCTCCACGAAGCGGAATAATACTACCGCCCCAATAGAAATGCCTATCACTATCAATAAGATGCGAAACAAATATTTCACTGTAAAGTGCCGTTATTTGCAGCTTGTATCATCTCTTCACTTGCGTACATATATATCTCTACACGACGATTTTTCTGCATATTCTCAGGTGTGTCATTTGCTGCCACTGGGTTCTCTTCTCCGTAACCCTCGCAACGAGCGATTTGAGAATTTGCAACACCGCGCCCACAAAGATAAGTCCTTACAGAGTTAGCACGCTTACGAGAGAGTTCCAGATTCTTCTCTGCACTCTGTGCTGCTGTACAGTTCTTGAAACCAGCATTGTCGGTATAACCTTGTATTGCCACTTCAAGAGTAGAATTAGGCATGAGTACATTCTTTGCAAAGTCATTGAGAGATGACTTAGCTGTACTGCTAAGAGTTGCGCTACCTGTAGTATATAAGATACCACTATCAAAAGTCACCTTCACAGCCTGCAGACCGTTTGCATCAGTTACTTGTTCAACCTGTGCATTAGCAACCTCTTCTGCAGCCTTACGCACCTTGTCCATCTTCTTACCAATAAGGATTCCTGCTCCAGTACCCAAGCCAGCGCCAATAGCTGCACCGATAGCTGCGCCACCTACATTCTTACCTATCAATTCACCGATGACACCACCGAGAACGGCACCGCCACCACCGCCAATCAAACCACCTTTCGTAGTGTTGTTCATATTACAAGACACGAATAATACCGAGAAACTCAGCATGATTGCAATAAATTTTGAGTGTTTCATATAACAAAAATTTTAATTAATAAAAAAGTATATAATACTGATTGATTCATCAAAAAAAACAGCAGTCAAGCTATAAGCCGAGTTCTGTGCTGTCCTTAGACAGTGTCTGTCATTTATCTAATGCGTTCTACCCCGTGGCATCGGACGAGTAGCCCTCAAGCGCCACTATACATGAACTTGCAACATCCAAGATGTACAGCCAATCATGTCACCATGTTGCTGGTGGGCTCTTACCCCACCTTCTCACCCTTGCAGTTCTTTATCACTGCGGTTCTTTTCTTCTACATTACTCAATCTTCGCAGACTGCTTCTATATATAGGAAGTGGATTACTCTGTGTTGCCCGGACTTTCCTCCCAGAGATTTCTCCTGAGCGACAGACCACCCAACTGCTGTTGTGTATTCTTTTTTCGCCAAAATCGAACTACGACGTAAAGTTACGAAGAAAAGCGTAATTTACAAAATTTTTTTTCACTTCTCACTTCAAGTATCTCACCTCTCCCGTCTTAAAGTTTATTTGAAATCTCTCACGATACACAAACTCACATTTTCCATCTTTCAGCGTGATAGGGAAGATTATTGTCTTTGACTCCGCCAACGTGGGGTCCATCCACCTGTCTCCCACATAGAGATAAGTAGTTTGTTTAGAGCCTCTTATTGTTAGTATTGACGCTGCCTGCGTATCATAAGCAATAGCATCACCTATATTTTCCAATTCGCTCCAACCCTTTTGTAGTGATGACGAATAACTTAGTTTACACTGGTTTGGTTCCCATCCAGTGCAGGCTGACGAAAGCATGTAATATTCATCATCTACTCTCACCACTGCAGGTGCTTCACGCCTCAAGCCTTTGAATATCTCCACATAACTCTCTATTTGCAGATAATCATCCGACAAGCGAAAAACGCCTATATGCTGGTTTTCTTCTATTGTAGAAATGAAATATGCTGTTCCATCATCATCTTGAAATACGTTACAATCACGACTTTTTACTCCTAAAGGTCTTCCACTCCAATGATATGTGTAAGGTCCTGTGATTTTGTCGCTTACAAAAACAGCTGCCTCCGATGATGCATAGTTCTTTCCTTCCCAGTGACACCATACCACATATTTCTTAGTCTTTGCGTTATATAAGATTTTGGGACGCTCTATGAAACGACTTTTCCCTAATTCTGTACAAGTCTTTTCGTTCTCTATTATCTTTGCTTCGAAATGCCAATGCTGAAGGTCTTTTGATGAATACATATTCACGTCTGGATGACGATTTGGTGTGCGATCCTCTCCAATCATGTACCACAAATCCCCCACTCGTATAAATCCCGCACCATGTGCTTGAACGCAGTGACCTTCGTCATCTACCCACAACTGTCCATTCGTAATGGTAATCCAATCCTTCTTAGCCGACAACACCTTTTGTGGCAAGAGAATTGAAATAGATAAGAACACTATTAGAAAAACTATACGACTCATATTGTGATAGATATTTGTTTTACAAAATAATTAACTGCAGTATTTGTAATGTTTCAATGACAGATTTCACATTTTTCAACACTACAGATCGTTTTTGTTGTTCCTCACGTAGTCGGATTTGTCGTGGATTATTAGTAGCATAAGTAATGATGTGGTAGAACGTGTTGCTTTGATAGTATAAACTATTGAAATCGCTTGGTAAATATAAAATTACACTACCCTTTTTCATCACAATTTTCTCTATTCCAAGACGCATTGCGCACCATTTCATTGGCATTATATTGATGAGTTCTTCTGCCTGTGGTGGAAGTGGTCCAAATCTATCAATCAAACGTTTACGATAATTTTCCAGTTGTTCGTCATTCTCTAGCGAATCTAGTTCTCGATAGAGCGTTATTCGTTCCTCACTTGTTGGCACGAATGCCTCCGAGAAATAGACTGGTAAGTCTGATTCTATTATCACATCTCCCACAACATACTCGTTCTCATTTGCCGCGTTTTCATCACCATTTCCAGCCATCACATCTAAATTGTCATTCTTCATCTCTCTCGTTTCTCTTTTCAGTTCATCCATGGCTTCTTTCAATACTTTTTGATAAGTTTCATACCCCAAGTCAGCAATAAATCCGCTTTGTTCCGCCCCTAACACATTGCCAGCTCCACGTATATCAAGGTCTTGCATAGCAATTTGCAATCCCATTCCTAAGTCAGAGAATGTCTCCAGTGCTCGCAGTCGTCGTCGTGCATCATCTGAGAGTGCTGACAAAGGTGGTGCAAGCAAGTAACAAAATGCTTTACGATGACTACGTCCCACACGTCCTCTCATCTGGTGCAAGTCGCTCAGTCCGTAATTCTGTGCCGAGTTAATTATGATGGTATTTGCATTAGGTATGTCAATGCCGTTTTCTATTATAGTGGTAGAGAGTAATACGTCATACTCATAATTCATGAAGTCTATTATGATTTTCTCCATCTCCGTAGGATTCATCTGTCCATGCCCTATGCACACGCGCGCATCAGGTACGCATTTATGTATGAGTGCTTCAAGTTCTCCTAAGTTACTCACTCTGTTATTGACGAAGAACACCTGCCCATTTCTGCTCATCTCAAAGTTTATTGCCTTCATTATGACATCTGCAGAGAATGTATGTACTTCGGTCTGTATAGGATAACGGTTAGGTGGTGGTGTCTGAATGATACTTAGGTCTCGTGCTCCCATTAATGAGAACTGCAACGTTCGTGGTATAGGTGTAGCCGTTAGGGTAAGTGTATCTACGTTCGCCTTCATTTGTCGTAGTTTTTCCTTGACTGCCACCCCAAATTTCTGTTCCTCATCTATTATCAGTAGTCCCAAGTCTTTGAAGCGTATTTGCTTGCCAACTAATTTATGAGTACCGATGATTATGTCTATCTTTCCTTGTTCGAGTTGTTCGAGTATTTCTTTCGTATGTTTCGGTGTCACAGCCCTACTGAGATACTCCACCCGTACAGGAAGGTCGTGCAGTCGTTCTGTAAAAGTCTTATAATGCTGATAAGCCAAGACCGTAGTAGGCACAAGTACAGCCACTTGCTTGCCGTCTGTTGCGGCTTTAAATGCTGCACGTATTGCAACTTCTGTTTTACCAAATCCCACGTCGCCACAGATAAGTCTATCCATTGGGATGTCACGCTCCATATCTGCCTTCACGCTCTGTGTTGCCTTGAGTTGGTCTGGTGTGTCTTCGTAGATGAAACTACTCTCCAATTCTTGTTGCATATAACCATCAGGACTGTAAGCGAAACCTTTTGATTTTTGTCTCACGGCATACAGACGTATTAAGTCGCGAGCGATGTCTTTCACTTTGGCTTTGACACGTTCTTTCATTCGTTGCCAAGCTCCAGTACCGAGCGAACTCAATCGTGGTTCTTCACCTTCCTTTCCTCTGTATTTCGCCAATTTATGTAAGGAGTGAATAGATACGTATGCCGTATCACCATTACGGTAGGTAATCATTATCTTCTCCTGCATATCATCACCTTCAGGCACCATGACCAGCCCACCGAACTTACCTATGCCGTGATCCAAGTGCACCACGTAATCGCCCAATTGCAGTTGTTGCAGTTCCTTAAGAGTGAGCGTCATTTTACCTTGTTTTATCTTATCGCTACGAAGATTATACTTATGGTAACGGTCAAAAATCTGATGGTCGGTAAAGAAACACTGCCGTGTGTCGTGATCAATAAATCCCGCATGAATCACTTGATTCACACCTCGAAAACGCACGCTGCTATTGCTCTCGTCAGTAAATATTTCTTTCAGGCGTTTCAGTTGTTGTGGGTTATCTGCGAGTATATTGATTTTATAGCCCTCGCTTTGCAGTCTCATAAACTCTTCACGCATGAGGTCAAAATTCTTATGAAAGAGTGGTTGGCGAGAGGTATTAAACGATACGAGAGATGATAACATGGACGAGGTCCTTGAACCATTTGAACCAATTACCACTCTCTTAAATTTCTGTATTGACAGTTGTGCTTTCTCCTCCACGAACTGTTCGTCATTCACCACTATCAATGCATCGTTAGGTAGGAAGTCTGTCAGTGGAATGAGTTCGGCTTCCTTGGCATCATTTATTTCTGGCACCACCACCATGTTCTCTACACTCTCTTCCGAGAGTTGTGTCTGTGTATTAAAGAGGTGGATGCTCTCTATGTCGTCACCGAAGAAGTCAAGTCTATATGGTTGTTCGTTACTAAACGAGAATATATCCACTATACATCCACGCACGGCAAACTGTCCCACTTCATAGACATAATCTGTGCGAGTAAAACCCAAATCAAGTAAGAACGCTACCAGGTCCTCTAAGTCATATCGTTCACCCTTTCGCAACGAGAGTGTCTGACTGGATAATTGTGCATGCGATACCACCCTGTCAAGCAATGCGTCAGGATAGGTCACCACTCTTGCCCGTTCTCCTTTCATCAAGGTCGTCAGCACGTTCACTCGTAGCACTTCATTAGCGGCATCAGCCTCAGAACGTTTCAGCCCGCGACGATATAGGGCCGGGAAGAACAACGCCGATTCCTCACCCAGTACCTGACACATATCATTATAGAAATAGCCTGCCTCTTCTTCGTCATCAAGTATGAACAAACAAGCAGGCAAGTCCTTTTCTATTGTTGAAAACACAAGGGACACAGATGAACCTGTTAGTCCATCTGCGTATATTGGTGAAACACCACGGGACAATAATCCCGTCAATTCCTTTATCTTAGGATGCAAATCACTAAGAAGCATATTGTCTTGCAAAGAGTCTCAAGAAACTGAGTGTATCAGCATCAGCATGCAAATTAGTGTCTTCAGTAAAATAAGATTTTTTGTTTGTTGTAAAATCGTCGTGAGTAAAGTCTATCATCATAAGCATATTTTTTTAATTTTATACTTATATAACGACTCCCTTACAAATTTATTGTGTAATCTTACATTTTACATCTATCAACTCTTTTGTTTTTTTTAATTTCTAATTACTCTCCATACAAGTCAAATTCATCAGCATCTATAATTTTAATGTTGCAGAACTGTCCCACATGCAGGCGTTTTGATTTCACGGGTATGAGTACTTCTGGATCAACCTCAGGAGAGTCATATTCGGTGCGACCTACGTAATAATCGCCCTCTCGTCGGTCAATGATGCAACGTAGTGTCTTACCGACCTTCTCACCTTGTACCTCAGCACTGATTTCTTGTTGCAATGCCATGAGTTGTGCGAGGCGTTTTTGCTTTGTGGTGTCTTTTATGGTATCTTTAAAAGTCTTTGCTGCCCACGTACCTTCTTCCTCACTGTAGGCAAAGGCACCCATTCGTTCAAATCGTGCCCAATGCACGAAGTCAAGGAGTTCTTGAAACTCACGAGATCCTTCTCCCGGGAAGCCCACCATCAGTGTGGTACGTATGTGAATATCTGGCACTTCTTCGCGCAACATACTTATGAAGTCGTAGGTCTCTGACTTGCTCACGTGTCGGCGCATGTTGTTCAGCACATTCGTACTCACGTGTTGCAGTGCCACGTCCAAGTAATTACACACGTTCTCTCGTTCTCTCATGACACGTAGCAGACTTTTTGGGAACGACTTCGGATAGGCATAATGCAAGCGAATCCATTCCACGCCAGGCACGTCAGAGATTCTCTCAATCAGTTCGGCTATGCAACGTTTTTTATAGATGTCCACTCCGTAGAAGGTGAGTTCCTGGGCGATGACTTGTATCTCCTTTACTCCTTGTTTCACTAGCCACCTCACTTCTGCGAGGATATCTTCCATTGTTCTACTCTTATGATGTCCTGTCATGATGGGGATGGCACAGTAAGCACAGTGACGACTGCAACCTTCACTTATCTTCAGATAGGCATAATGCGAAGGAGTGGTGAGGAATCGAGATGATGAGGACGACCTTGATGATGAAGAACGGAGTTCCTCCACTAGTTTTTCCCAGTCAAATTTACCAAAGAAATGATCCACTTGTGGTATTTCCATTTGTAGTTCCTTCAGGTAACGTTGTGACAGACATCCCATCACATATAGTCGTTCCACCCTACCCTCATCCTTGGCTTGAGCAAAGCGCAGAATCATTTCTATTGACTCTTCCTTTGCATCTTGGATGAAACCACAAGTATTTATTATGATTATGTTTCCCGTGGGATTGTCTGCGTCGTGATACACCTCATAACCATCTGCGACGAGCATGCCCATAAGTTTCTCTGAATCAACAAGATTCTTCGAGCATCCCATCGTTATCACGTCTATGCGTTTCATGGCTCACGTCAATTAAACAACGAGTCAACAAATTCGTGGGCATTGAACTCTTGGAGGTCTTCCATACCCTCGCCAAGTCCAATATATTTCACAGGTATATTGAATTGATCACTCACTCCAATGACTACGCCACCTTTTGCTGTACCATCAAGCTTAGTGATAGCCAATGACGTCACCTCTGTGGCGCGTGTGAACTCTTTTGCTTGTTCAAATGCGTTTTGTCCTGTGCTGCCATCCAATACGAGCAACACCTCGTGTGGAGCGCCAGGAACAACCTTTGTCATCACATTTCTTATTTTAGTGAGTTCGTTCATCAATCCAATTTTATTATGAAGACGACCGGCTGTGTCAATAAGCACCACGTCAGCATCAGAAGCTACGGCGTTGCTGACTGTGTCATAAGCCACCGATGCGGGGTCACTGCCCATCTGTTGCTTCACCACAGGCACGCCTACCCTTTCTCCCCAGATACATAACTGTTCCACAGCGGCAGCACGGAATGTGTCTGCAGCACCCAATACCACTTTTTTTCCTTGCGACTTAAACTGATAAGCGAGTTTTCCTATAGTAGTGGTCTTACCTACACCATTCACACCCACTACCATAATAACATAAGGGTGTGTTGATATCGAAGTGGTTGTTGATTCTGTTGTTTGTTTGTTTTCTAGTAGTTGTGCTATCTCGTCTTTGAGTATTGTGTTCAACTCCGATGTGTTGACATACTTATCACGTGCCACACGAGCTTCTATGTTTTCTATAATCTTCAAGGTGGTATCTACTCCCACATCACTCGTCACTAACACCTCTTCCAGATTATCCAACACCTCTTCATCAACCTTTGACTTACCCGCAACAGCTCTACTTATTTTCTCAAAGACACTTTTTTTAGTTTTTTCGAGTCCAGTATCAAGTGTCTCTTTTTTCTTACTACTGAAGATATTACCCAAAAATCCCATAAGAGCGGCAAACGGGGTTCGAACCCGCGACCTTCGGCTTGGGAAGCCGACGCTCTACCAACTGAGCTATTGCCGCAAAAAAATAAGAGATTTATCCCATAGTAGGTAAATCTCTTATTACTTATTTATTTATTTTTTAGCGTATGCCTGAGCATCATCATTGAGAAGCACCTTCTCCTCAAACATGTAAGCACCTGTCTTAGGTGACTTAACCATCTTTATCACTTTTGTGAATGCGCGACCCTCTTTTGATTGGAGAGAAGCGACCGCTTTTTTTGCCATACTTTAATTATTTAATTTCCTTATGAACTGTCATTCTCTTAAGGATTGGGTTATACTTTTTAAGTTCCAAACGATCTGGAGTATTCTTACGATTCTTCGTAGTGATATAACGTGATGTACCTGGCATACCACTGTCTTTGTGCTCTGTGCACTCAAGAATCACTTGTATTCTATTACCTTTTTGTTTCTTAGCCATTTTCTTTTCCTCCTTTTATTATGCCAGTACTTGAATATCTCTCCAATCGAGATTACCCTTTTCAGCAGCCTGCTTCAATGCAGCATCAAGACCAATGCGATTGATAATGCGAAGACCATGTGCGCTGACCTTCAACTCAATCCAACAATCCTCTTCTACGTAGTAGAATTTCTTCTTAAACAAATTGACGTTGAAACGTCTCTTTGTGCGACGAAGAGAGTGTGATACGTTATTTCCTATCACGCCTTTCTTACCTGTGATTTGACAAATATTTGACATACAATTAATTATTTTTAGTTTCTGCTTATTTCTTGTCGGGATTTTTTAAACAGCGAATGCAAAGTTACAACTTTTTTTTTACATCACCAAATTTTTTTTTGTTTTTTTATTTATATTCGTTACGTTCTCTCATCCAAAGCTAATTTTGCATCAAAACATAAAGAATATCACTGAAGAGTAATAAAAAGAAAAAAATGCTTATCTCACGACAAACATTTTTTGATTAAAAAATCTAATACCATGAAAAACACGACACAAAGTTATAGTTTTTTTTTCATATCACCAAGTTTTTTTCATGTTTTTTTCAATAATTTATATTTTTCATTCTGTCTTCTTCATTGTTTTCATTACTTTTTCTTGTCTTTTTCACCGTCTTTTCACCGTTATATCTCTACCTTATCT
>R20__coassemble_1151_pt1 | contig 15981 bp, 11 predicted proteins | sample R20__metabat2_high_PE_015 | metagenome-assembled genome bin R20 | reverse complement strand
TTCAGACTGACCAAACTATTTGCATAACGAAACACACGATTATGCAGGTGACCCAAAATTTTTCCATTTTTTTTATTTTTATTTTCGAGCGAAAGTAACTTGCGCGTAACATAGTGGAGCGAAAAAAGGGGATACCATCACTGGCACCCCCTCCCCATCTAAAAAATTAAAATGACTATAATAAGTCTTTACCAAATGCTATTACTACCTATACCACGTGACTTACCCAGAGCATCTCCCTCTTCTTCAGGATCCCATTCTCCTTCAGGAAGACCAGTACCTCCACCTTCTTCGTTAGCTTCTTCTTGCTCAGAATAGCCAGGGTTTGATTGTTGTGCAATGTGAAATTGAAGTACAGACTTCGCTACTGATGTAGTTGGAATTAAATAACTTTTCTTCATAACTTTAACTTTTTTTATTTATTATTTATTATACATTTTCTTTCCTCCAATGACTACGATACCCTTATAGTCTTCGTTGACACGACGTCCATTAAGGTCATACATATCATTGCTGAGAACATTGATTGGACGACCACTCTGGTCAACGAATTCTATGCCTGTAGTCTCGCCTTCAATATCTAAGTACTCCTTAGCACCATTTGCAAATACATAAGTTGGTATTTGGAGATATGCACGATGTAAAGCTACGGTGTTACCACCCTCACTATTTGTTCTTACATTGTAGAACTTCACTCCCGCATTAGCTTTCTTCTGAAGGATATAATTGAAACAAGACACAGATTCTTCATTGCCTTCTATCTGATAGATAGTCTTCATATTTGAGTTAGCGTCTATTTCGTCTTCGTAAACACCTCTGAGACAATCAGCGTCAGTCTCTGCATAATCAGTTGGATTGACTGCTACCTTAATCATATATGTAGCGTTTGCTGTACCGCCGACATAGAGTCCTGTACGTGCTTTTGTCACATGACACAAAGCCTCGTCGCCTGTGACGTAAGTCATCACGATAGCATCTGCGTCATTCTGTAATCCGTCGCAGTAGAATGCTACGAAGTCAGTAGCTGGCGTCACACCATCTTCTTCGTAAACAGTTGTGAAGTCAAGTGGGTATTCACTTGCCAATGTACTACGAGTAGCAGAAGAAATTGTCACATTGAATCTTGCTTCAGCTTCAGTGATAGGCACAAATGTCAACTGTGAACCCGCATCACTATTACTATTCCAGAATCCTGCCTTATGGCTAGAACCTTGGAAGCAGTTGAGGAAGTAGTTTTCTGTATCACCAAATGGTTTTAAACCAATTCCACTTCCGTTAGCAGCAATTACCCAATCACCATACCAACCAGATGTCTCCGGAGCCTGTGCAACGATACCATTTCCATTGGTCTTCTCTGCATAGCTCAGACATTTACTTGTGTCAGCGTAAGGTATGATTTGGATTGCGTGGTTACCACTACCCTTATTAACGATCTTGTAAATCCATTGTTCAGTCTTGTCTGTCACATCCATCCAATCGCGTTTTGCACGCCAAGCCTTACCTGCATCGTCGCCAGAGTTGATGTATTTATACCAACGGTAGCTGTCAGTTGCAGAGGCTGTTTCCATACCATATACGTTTGTCTCGTCATCATCTGAAGCAACAAATGGGAGTTGTTCGTATGTCACACGTATCTCTGTACCATGAACAACAGATGTTGCCAAGTAATTACGGTTTACTGGAGCATCAAGCAGAGATATGTCAAAGTCTGTGCCATTAATTGTTTGGCCATTAGAATACTCTACTTCATCGTATGTCACTGTCGTGTCATAGCCAGAGATAACGAATGTTAGCAGTGGAGGATTCTCATAGTTCTCTACCTTTGCTACTACAGCTTCAAGGTCATATTCAGCACCATAGATAAACTGAGTTCTGTTACCTATATCCTGAGTATTCCAATAGTTAAGTTCTGTCTTGTATGAAGCATTTGTATTAAACCACCAATTACCTACAGAGAGATAGAATGGGTAATCTACTACGTTAGATGTGTTGATTACAACAGGCTCACTTGGATCCTCGGTCAATTCATATCCGCCGTTGGTCTTATCACCTGTGACGAATTTTGCTTGACCTATATTATAAAGGTAGTAGTTTCCTTTTTCTGACTTAATCCAAGCGAATTTACTATTGTCATCATCACTACTGAATGCGTCTGTTGTACCTATTATATATCCATTTTCAGTGTCATATTTCAAGTGTCCACGTCCTTCTGTCTGGAGAACATAGTAACAAGTGTTGCTGAGACCTGCAGCGTTGTTAAGGATGTAGTTTACATTAACATTCAAATTATCATTGTCAACACTGACATTTGCTTTGTAGTTAGTTGCACTGATTGCTGGGACTTCGTCAGTTGTAACGTAAGCACCACTCTTCTGTAATTTTGAACCATTCTTAACTTCTGCTGAGTTATATGTAACACCACCGTTAGAATTATCTGGCAGGCCTGTTACTTGAACAGTATATTCGTATTCCTTCAAAGGATAAGTAACCTTGAAAGTCTTAGTCTCTTCATCGTATGTAACAGTTGCATTTGCTTCATCATAACCAACAGTAGCCTGTGGAGTGATATCTGTAGCACTGATAGCAGTCTTACTTACGAAATAAGGAGCACCGTCACCATAAGTCACTGTCTGACCACTCCAAGCAGCAGCACCTACTGAGAGTTCGTTGTCTTCAGTATCATAGAATACCACCTTATATGCTGTGTAACCTGTTGCTGCTACCCATGCAATACCAGAAGTATAGTTTCCGTTATAGAATGGACCATTTGCGCCGTCAGCACTTTTGCTTGATTGATTATACACAATCACACGATTTCCAGAAGTGGCTTTAATATATGTCAAGTCCTCTGTATTTGCTTTTGTCACATTTCCTCCAGAGGTCAACTTATTAACAGTCAACTTTGCATTTGCTTCATTATAAGTTGCAGACATAGGTGCCACAGATGTACCTGTCGTAGCATTCTGCAACGTGAAGTAACGTCCGAGCGCACTCTTCAGCGCATACATTCCGTTTTCTGGAGTACCCACAACGAATGCTGCACCATCAGGATACTCAGTATCATTTGTATTTGCAGTTGCATTCAGTTTTATAGTATTGCCTTCAACAGCATCATCATAGAAGTAGTACTCAGTTCTGTCACTTGCTGTGTCGCTACCATCACGCAAGTTAAGGAAGTAAACCTTACCCTCTTCTGGAGTAATCATACTTGTGTTACTTGTGTATGTTTCAATAGCTGTCTGTATGTCTGTCACAACAGTTTCTATTTCCGATATTGTAGCTTCGTTATTGTCATAAACACCCTTTGCGGTATCGTAAGCTGCTTGCAATGCTAATTTCACGTCTGCAGTACGCTGACCAGGATAACCTTGATTGGCGTTAAGCAGTGCCAATGCGGTTGCGAGTTTTGGAGCGAGCATTTCCTCTTTCACTACTGCAGGATCTGTAGCTGTGTAGTTCACAGTAATCACACGGCCTTCAATTTGAGTGGTCATCTCAAATCCAGATACCTCTGGTATTGTGAATGCATCTAATGTCAATCCATCAATAGAAGCATTGATTACCTTTATGTCTGTGCTTGGTGTGACTGTTGAGTCATCACCGTATGTCACAGAAGCATCAGCAGGTACGTCACCTGTGAAGTTGATAGAGTAAAGATAACGAGAAGTCTGGTCGAGCGTAATCTGTGAACCTATATCGCTGAGTGCAGCAGTGCTTTTCCAATAACCGATACTGTTATTGACGTCATTCATTGTTCCGTTAGACGCAGTTGTACCATCCAGATAGAACGTGTAAGTACCCCACGTATGAGTAGCATTACCTGTTTCTACGATATGGAATGTAGTTGCAGTAGTTGAAGCAGTAGCTTTTGCATTACTTACTGCAGTTTGGTTCACATATTGTCCGTTAGGGAGCAAGAATTGGAATGCGAATGGATTACCTATTGGAGCAAAAAGATATTCCACGCTAGTAGGTTGAACATCTTGATGATCCTCTGGGAAATTGGTACCATTGAATTTCGCATAACCACCACTCTTACCATTGTTACGCATCCACCATGTGTACCATGTTGCGTCGTTGAAGTTATTAGCAATGACGAATGGCGTGAAGTCGCTCTGCTGCAATGTCACAGTGACAGTCTGTTCTGAAGTAACTGTCTCTGTAGGTTTAGTATAATTGAGTCCGTAAGGGAGTGTAGGATCTGGGTAAGCCTCACCTTCTCTTACAGAGAATTTCTGTGTATTTACAGTCTCACCATTCCACTTGAAATCATATGTAACGTCATAATAAGTTGCCTGCGACTCAGAAAGTTCATAGACACTCCATACAGACCATTCACCAGTACCACCGGCGATTTTCAAATTAGAAACATTACCTTGTGAGTTCAAGTAATTATTACTGGAATTAGTTGAAAAACGAAGGAGTTTAGAGTTGTCACAACCAGTAGCTATATCACCTCTTGAACCATCTGTCACATTTCCAGTTACAGTCCAACCAAATGAAGCGACCACCCATGACGGAGTACTTCCCAAATAATAACTTGTTGGGCCTTCACTCTGGAGAGTATATGTAGAACCACTCTTCTTCAGAATCATTCTATAACCTTGTGTATTAGCTGCTACGTTAGCCTGTGCAAGACCTTCAGTCATAGAATAACTATTAGCTGTCGTACCAAAAGCAATTCCGCCTAATGTACTACTTCCGTTATATCCCAAGAAATATCCATTCTTCAGGTGTGGGTTACCCAAAACGATGAGTTTGCTATCTCCATCAGACATATTAAGCACGTCGTCTGCAGACAAGAGTGTTGCGTCATACACAGGGACAGACTCTACCGTCACAATCCAGTTCTGCATCCAAACACCAGCATTGGCTGTAGTAGATGTGATATCAAGATCAACACACTGCTTATTGATGTCGCTGACATTGAAATCTTGATTAGAACCTGTCAATGTGAGTGATGTACCATTACAAGATATTGTACACTCAGCTGTCTTATAAGCAACTTGTGATGTGAAACTCTTAATACGATAACCTTCAGCAACAGACAAAGTATAAGTCAATGCTGTCGTGCCAGAACCCTCAAAGAGGCCGAGTTGATCGGTGTAAGCACCAATGTTATTAGCTGTGTTTGTTTTGTTAGCCACAGTAACCTGAGGTGTTGCTGTTGACACCCACTTAGCATACCAACTATAAGTACCTGATGTACCCGAACCATTATAACGCGTGCCAAGACTCTGCTGAATAGTAATCTGAGTCTCAGTTGCCCATGCACTACTGCTACCAATAAATACAGCAAGTGCAAAAAGTAAAAATTTTAAAACTTTCATTTTTTTATTTTATTAACGTTTTCAGTCCCCACGCCTACACACCAAAGACAAAACGCAAATGAGATATGCCAACAACAGTATCTCATCTCACTTTCTGCGAATTATCCTATACATAAAACTATGTATATGTGTTATCAATTTCGTGCAAATTTACAAAAAATTATTCATTCTACCAAAAAAATTATTAACTTTGCACTGAAAAAATTTATTACACTACATAAAGAGAATGAATAAAAAGTATTTTTTTATTGCATTGTTTTCATTTACAATGCTTTCTATGACTTCCTGTTTGGAAGAAGGCGACAATTATTCTGAATGTTATCGATATTATTGCGCCAAAGCAGACAGTGTGCAGGTTGAAGACATCAACGACACCATTTTCATTTCGTCCATCAAAACTGCTTGTACCACATTGAAGTTAACAAATACACTGTTTCAGGAATACAACAGAACTGAGGGCTATAATGCCATGCTGATTGCAATAGCCACCTGCGATTCCTTGGCTCGTGCTGACTACGAGACATCATTGAACAAAGTATCTCGCAATGACATACTGAATGCCATAAAAAAAGCTTCCACAATGACATCCTACCCTCTTGATTCACTCGGCAACTTCAGCATAGTGTACCATCTCTATGAGTACCATTATTCGCAACTGTTAAACAGATACGAGCGTGATTACTCATTAGTTACACACCAAGACTGATCAGATGGGGCGAATCTTAGCCATTGACTACGGACGGAAACGAACAGGCATAGCCGTGTCTGATCCTCTGCGTATCATCGCGGGTGGATTGGAGACTGTGAGTACTGCTACCCTCTTTGATTTCCTCAACGATTATATGAGTAAAGAGACAGTTGATGTCATCGTCGTAGGCAAACCCGTACAGATGAATGGTGAAGACAGCGAAAACATGACTCGCGTGACTCCGTTTGTCAACCGTCTGAGGAAGTTATTCCCCAACAAACAGATAGTGATGCACGATGAGCGATTCACGTCGGTACTCGCCCACAAAACTATGTTGGAAAGTGGCATCGGAAAGAAAGCACGACAAGAGAAAGCGCTCGTTGATAAGATAAGTGCTACAATTATATTACAAAGTTATATGGAATCCATTAATTGAAAACCAAATAAAAAAAGATAAGAATATGATATTACCTATGTATATCTTTGGACAACAGGTCCTGAGACGAGAGACAGAAGACATTGATATGGAGTACCCTGGACTTCAGGAATTGATAAAGAATATGTACGAAACCATGCAGAAGGCAGATGGCGTAGGACTGGCTGCTCCACAAGTGGGACTACCCATCAGTCTGTTTGTCATCGACCTCAACGTACTGAAAGACGACTACCCTGAATATGCTGGATTCTTGCACGCTTACATCAACCCACAGATTACGGAAGAGAGCGAAGAAACTACCGTTATGGAAGAAGGATGCCTCAGTCTACCTGGGATACACGAGAACGTGAGACGTCCAAAGAGAATTCATGCTATTTACTTAGATGAAGATGGTAACGAACACGATGAGTGGATTGAAGGTTTCTTGGCACGAGTCTTCCAACATGAGTATGATCACCTTGAGGGAACACTTTTTATCGATCACTTATCCACTCTTCGCAAACAGATGATAAAGAAGAAGCTACAATCCATGAGTCGTGGACACATAGCTTGTGATTACAAAGTAAAGAGATAGTACGGGGCGGTCATAATGAGACACATCCTGAAAATATTGTTTTCTTGCATAATAGGAGTTGTACAACCGGCAACTGCTCAAGTCAATACGGATGTTATGCTGAACGTAGGAAAGAATGCTTTGTATTTTCATGATTATGCTCTCTCTATTCAATACTTTTCTCTTGTAGCCTCTGCTAAACCATTCCTCTACGAACCTTGGTTTTATCGAGGACTGGCTAAATTCTATTTAGAGGATTACCTGGGCGCAGAACTCGACTTTGACCAGACGGTGAAACTGAATCCTTATTTCACTGATACATACCAGTTGCGTGGGATTAGTCGTATTCACAATGGAAAATTCAACGACGCCATCGATGACCTACGGAAATGTATTGCCGTAGAACCTACTAACGACAAGGGGTACAGACATAACATAACGTATTGTTTCTTGCAGATGGATAGTCTGAAACAGGCAGATACAGAACTTGATACCATACTTACAAAATGGCCTGACTACAACGATGCTATCTATATGAAAGCAGAGGTATTACTCAAACAAGAGAATTGGGAGGAAGCCAATGGTTATCTCGACAAGATATTGAAGATTGAGCCGAAAAACATCAACGTCCTAAAGATAAAGACCAACTTCGCACTGAAACAAAAGAAATATGATGAAGCACTGTTGCTCACCGAAAAGATCTTAGCAATCAATCCAGAGAGCATCAATACGTGGAATCTAAGAGCTAACATACTTCTTTATGAGAAACGTTATAAAGAAGCTGTTGAGGCACTCACTGCCTCTCTGAAACGTCAACCACAAGATGTGCGCAACCTCATCAGCAGAGCCATCTGTTACTATTACCTAAACGATCTACGTGGACAGATGAACGACTATGATGCTATCATCAAGGTAGATCCTTATAATTTCTTCGCACATTATAATCGTGGACAACTGAGGGCCTATGTAGGCGATGACAATCGTGCTATCGAGGATTTCAATTATATACTACGGAAAGACCCTGATGACATAATGACAATCTATAATCGTGCCATTCTGCGTGATAAGACAGGCGATTATAAAGGTGCCATACAGGATTACACCACCATCATCAAGCATTTTCCAAAATACACACAAGGTTATCAGTTGAGGGCTGAAGCACGACGAAAGATAGGCGACAATAACGGCGCAACGAAAGACGAGGAGCACGTATTGAAGGAACAGATAGCACAACGTTATGGTTACAGCACCCCTACCACACGTATGCCCAATAGGACTATGCGTCGAAGACAAGACATCGATCTGGACAGTTATCAACAGTTAGTGGCTGACGAAGACGTAACAGAGAAAGAACCTGATGAATTAGCGGACGTAGAACCAGAGGTTTATGAAAGTGAATACCGTGGTAGGATACAAAACAAAAAGGTAGAAGCCAAACTACTGGGTGAAATCAACTATAACGGCGAGATAGATCCTGAAGCACTTAAATTATATAATGATGGTTGTGCTACTGCCAAAGCAGGTGATCCAGACCACGCCATATTACAGTTCACACAAGCTGTTGCTTTACAATCTGATTTTGGAGAGGCTTATTTCAATCGTGGACTGCTCAGTATCTTCAAAGGCGACGTCAAAGACGGATTAAAAGACATGAGTCTGGCAGGGCAATTAGGGATTTACTCTGCCTACAGCATCATCAAACAATACAATAAGGTGAAAGATGATAAATAAAAGATGAAAGACTAAAAACCATTTTTTTTTGCTGAAATGGTTTTTTTTTTGTAACTTCGCATGTATTTTAGACATTAATATAAATAAATAATATAGAAAAATGACAAAGAAAGACAAAGGAACAGTAGGACTTGATGTGACACTTACCAAGTCTGAAGCATGGATTGAGAGACATGCAAAACAACTCGGAATCATACTGGTAGCAGTGGTAGTAGTAATAGGTGGTATCTACCTCTACAAGCACATCAAATCTGGACAAGAAGTAGAAGCAGCAAATGCAATTTCAAAGAGTCAAACTGCATTTATGCAGGGACAGTTCAACCTGGCCCTCAATGGTGACAGCGTGCAAGAGAAGGGATTCCTCAAGATCATCAAGGAATATGGTGGTACAGAGACAGGCAACGTAGCAAAACTCTATGCAGGTCTTTGTTATGTCAATCTTGGTCAGACAGATGAAGCAATCAAAATGTTAGAAGACTTCGACACACAAGACGACCAGATGGTAAGCCCACTAGCTTCTGTCGCTTTAGCCAACTGCTACGCAGACAAAGGTGACAAGGAAAAGAGCGCTGAACTGCTTGTGAAGACTGCAAAGAAAGCTGACAACGATGCCGTATCTCCAGTGTGTTTGATTCAAGCAGGAGAACTCTTTGAGAGTCTTGGCAATAACGAACGTGCTTTGGAACTGTATAACTCTATCAAGAATGACTACGCAACAAGCGTTTTGGCACAAGATATAGATAAGTATATTGAAAGAGCAACAAAATAACGTGGAAGTAAAGAAAAAAAATCTTTCACAATACGACGTCAATACCGTTCCTGACGCAACAGGAATGAAAGTAGGGATCGTCGTGAGCGAATGGAACGAAAACGTAACGGGAGCACTGCTTGATGGTGCTCTCAATACGTTAATAAAACACGGAGTGCAACGCAACGACATCACCGTGGTCACCGTACCAGGTAGCTTCGAACTGATTTACGGTACTGCACAAATGGTACAAAAAAATGTGGACGCAGTCATCGCCATCGGTTGCGTCATCCGTGGTGACACGCCCCATTTTGACTACATCTGTCAAGGCACCACGTACGGCATCGCCACACTCAATGCCACTCAGTCAGTACCTGTCATCTACGGACTGATTACTACGGAAAACATGCAACAAGCACTTGATCGTTGTGGTGGAAAACACGGAAACAAAGGTGATGAATGCGCGGTGACAGCAATTAAGATGATTGCATTATCAAAAAGACAACACACATAACAAGACTGATTGTTGAAGTGATACTACTCCTCGCAGTAGTACTGACAACAAGTATCTTCCTGCCGTCTGTTCAGAAGAAAATAGGCGAAGTCTTAAGCAATACCTTATCTAAAACACTCGGGACAACCGTCCACATAGAACAAATCGGATTTGATTTCCCAAATCATATTTATTTCAATGACCTTTATGTCGCTGACCAACAGAACGACACACTGCTTTATGCAAAGAAAGCGGCCGTCAACGCCAACTTCTTAAAGCTGATTACAAGTGGAGAGAATACAGAATTTTCTGCCATTCAATTACTAAACCTCAAACTACGCATAAGCGAAAACACAGAAGGAAAACTGAATTGTCAGTTCATAATAGATAGTTTAGCGTCCGACAACAAAAATGAAACGAGTGAAATCAGCATCAACAAAATAATACTGCGCGATGCTGACCTGCAATATAAATCGCCTAAACAGACTCTGCAAGCAAAAGACTTACATCTAAACGCACATAACATATCAATAATCGGAGATGACATCAGTGGTTCTTTAGAGGTCAATTATGAAGATCATAAACTTACCCTTGATGACATCAATTACAGAGAAGACCTCGTCAGTATTGCAGACGCACATTATGAAACAGGACATTCTGTAGCACATATTCGTGATCTACGCTACGATATAAAGACCTGTGACATTTCTGGACATGTGGATGACACTAAGATAAATCCATCAGACTGGACCATGTTTATGCCTTGTCTGAAAGATTATAATATGCTTGTATGGTTAGAGGGTTCTGTGACAGGGAATAACAAATCCCTCAACATCTCTCAACTGCACTTACACACCCAGGATGAAGCAATCAATCTGAAAGCACGAACGCTACAATTAACACACTTCACCAACACCACTCATCCCGACATCTCAGCAACCAACCTACTGTTATATGCAAACAGACAAGGCCTGGACAATATCACCTCTCTTCCGACAGGTAAAGACTTAAAAGAACTTCTCGCAAAGCTGCAGTTCGTAAAACTTGAATGTGATGTGATGACAAACGACCAAACGTACAACATCACACGCGGACGGATAGAGTCTTCCATTGGTGACTTCTACATAAACGGCACAGGAAACGCAAGAACCTTAGACATAACACTCACGGGACGCGACGTGAGAGTTGGACAGATAGTCAACGAACCATTACTGGGAAGAAGTAATTTTTCTTTACATGTGAGTGGTGGACAGTCAAAGAACGTATCTGGAGTGATTGATCTATTAGAATACAAGGGCTATCCCTACAGCAACATAACCATCAACGGCACAGGCAACACAGAGGGATTTGAAGGAAACCTCCTTGCTAACGATGCGAATCTAAAGGCAAGCATAAACATGTCTCTCCAACTGCAAGAAAAAGACATCATCCTACAAGGCACAACTATTTCTCTATCTGCTGATAAATCTGCTTTATATCCTTTGCTTGGCAACGATACACCTTCAGGTATGAGTGCAGACATAATCATCGATAATGCCACGTTCACACCCAACAACATTCCACAAGGCAACATGCGAATAGAACAACTATTCATCAATACCGCAACAGAAGACTACACCATAAACGACGCAAGCATCTCCATCGCCCCAAACAACATGACTATATCCTCCAACCTCATCAATGCTAACATAAGCGGAGCAATCAACCTGAATACGTTTTTAAATGGCTTACAAAATCAATTTGCGTTGCATCTGCCATCCTTGATAAAGACAAAGACCAACAAAGATAGCAATTATGACTTCGACATAGTGATTAAAGAGAACGAAAACCTACAACGGTTGCTCACCCCCCACGATATTCAATTATTGTCTGACGTACACCTGTTTGGACATATCAACAACGACGATTGCAAGATGACTGCCCACGTTGAGACAGATAAAATCAAATACAAAGGATATAACCTATCTGCCCTCTCGCTCGATATAGACAACCACCTAACGGAGATGATCGTCACCAGTGACGCCATCATCAATCGTGACGACAACGACATCAAGACCACCCTCTCCTCACACATCCACAATGATGCAGTCAATGCAGATGTATCATGGAGTTCAATCAATAATAATCTGACAAATGGCACTCTGCTGATTGCCTCACAATTCACCGATAGCATCGGACACCTGAACACCACCATCAATATACAACCTTCTACTCTTCATTACAAGGATCGTGAATGGACCATCCAACCTTCATTCATAAACTTCTACCAAGATCAAATCATCTGCCATAACGTAAAAATACAGAACGACGATAGGTTTATCCAACTGAATGGTATCGCATCCAACAACCCCGATGACATCATCACGGCAAAGATTCAAGGATTCGACGTAGGAAGTCTTGTCAATCTCACTAACTTCCATGCAGTGCAATTTGACGGTATCGTCACCGGTTCAGCAACAATAAAAAAGATATTTGACACACCCGACATAAGTGCCCACCTCCTAGTTGATGCCTTCTCTCTACAGAACTGTGTCTTAGGTAAAGCCGACATCAACGCCAATTGGGATAATGACCTCCAAGGCGCTTACCTCACTGCACATATAGTGGATCAAGACTCTATCTTCGTGCAAGGACAGTGGGCCGTACCACACATAACCGACGTGACCGGCCACATAGCCCCACGCAGTGTAGGACGCGATGACGTGCTTCTGAACATAACAGCACAACACACCAATGCAGGATTTCTAAACAGTTTCATCGGTGGCATCTTTGACGACATACACGGAGATATATGTGGACCACTCACCGTTATGACAGCAGAGGACAATTCCGTGAACCTCCTTGGTGATATGTCTGCAAATATAGGTATGACTCTACACGCCACCAACACCCAATACTTCGTTGACCCTGCCGATACCATACACTTCTCCGTTGATCGATTCGACTTCAATGATATAAAGATACACGATACACGCCATCAGACAGGCGTAGTGAATGGTGTAGTAACCCATCACAACATGAAAAACTTCGCTTATCGCTTCGACATCGACATCAACGACCTCACCATCTACGATGAGAAAGATTTCAACTCCGACAAGTTTATGGCTACAGCCTTTGCAAACGGTAACCTATCTATCGTTGGAGCCGACGGAAACAAATTGCAAATCAATGCAGACATAACCCCTACTCGTGGCAGCAGTTTCGCTTATGACGCATCTACCCCCGATGCCATCAGCACCAACAACTTCATAACCTTCCATGATAAGACGACGACAACAACCACTACAACCACGATGACGACCACCGCCCCTACTCCTTCACCATCTTACAGCAGCGACATCTTCATGGACATAAACCTACACGTCAATCCTAACTGCGCCATCAAACTCAAGATGGACAGTGCAGACGATGGTTATATCACCACATACGGCACAGGCGACCTCTTAGCACACTATCACAACAAAGGTCCTTTCACACTAAACGGGACATATAACATCTCATCAGGCAAATATAAACTCTACCTACAAGACCTTATTTATCGAGACCTCGATCTCCAATCAGGCAGTAAAGTCATCTTCAACGGCAACCCATTTGATGCCAACATCAACCTCCTCTGCTGGCACATACTTAATGCCGTACCTCTGCGCGACCTCTCGCCATCCATTTCTTTGCAGAACAACAAGGTAAAAGCCGTCTGCGAACTCGATATAACCGGACAACTCAATAACATGAACGTAGGTTTTGACCTACACCTGCCAAATGTAAGCGATGAGACACGACAATTGGTGAAGAGCCTTATCAGTACAGAAGAAGAGATGAATATGCAAATGATTTATCTCTTAGGATTAGGACGCTTCTACACCAGCGAATATGCCCGTGCCAACGGAGAGACGGGGACCGGCCAAGCTATGAGTTCACTCCTGTCATCCACCATCAGCGGACAAGTCAACCAAATGCTTAATAACGTATTAGACAATACCAACTGGAACTTCGGGACAGGACTCAGCACCGGCGAGACCGGTTGGGATGATCTCGACATAGAAGGCACCCTATCAGGACGATTGCTACACGACCGCCTACTCATCAATGGCAACTTCGGTTACAGAGACAACGCACTGACCAACAAAGCCAACTTCATAGGCGATTTCGACGTAAAGTATCAACTGAAAGAAAATGGAAATTTCTATGTCCGTGCCTACAATCAGACAAACGACAAATACTTCACCAAAGCCACCCTCAACACTCAAGGCATTGGCGTCAGCTACCAACGCAACTTCAACGCCTGGAAAGAACTCTTCAGACGAAACATCAATAAGAAAAAATAAATACTTATGTACACGTTCAACGCACACAAAGCAACCACAGACATCATCCAATGGATTCGCACGTGGTTCGACCAAAATGGTAAAGACTGTAATGCAGTGATAGGTATAAGTGGTGGTAAAGACTCTACCGTTGTTGCAGGACTCTGCTGCGCAGCACTGGGAAAAGAACGCGTCATCGGAGTTATGATGCCAAACGGCAGTCAGGCAGACATAAACGACTCCCGCCAACTCTGTCAGTTCCTTGGCATACGTACTCTCGAAATCAACATACAAGAACCATATAACAGTCTCGTTGAAGAATTAAGACAGAAAGCTATCACCCTCAGCGAACAGACAAAGATAAACCTAGCTCCTCGCCTTCGTATGACAACGCTCTATGCCGTCTCACAATCCAATAACGGCAGAGTTGCCAACACTTGTAACCTCTCTGAAGACTGGGTAGGCTACAGCACACGCTACGGCGACAGCGTCGGCGACTTCTCCCCACTCTCTCGCTTCACCGTCGCTGAAGTGAAACAAATAGGTCACGTGCTCCAACTACCTGCCAATCTCGTTGACAAGACCCCCACAGATGGTTTGGTTGGTAAGACCGATGAAGACAACCTCGGTTTTACCTATGCCGAACTCGACCATTACATCCGTACAGGAGAAATCAGCAACCCACAACATAAAGAAATCATTGACCGCAAACACCGTCAAAACCTCTTTAAGTTAGAACTCATGCCTTGCTTCGAATACCAACCCGAATGAAAAATTTCTTAGACCAACTCTATCTACGTTTTGACGCAGACTCATTCAAACAAGGCGACCCCTGCGGAGTGGTACACGAACTCACTCGTCATACCTCCCTGCAGCTCGATATCGAGATAGGAGCTCTTCTCACGTCAATGATCAGTTGGGGTTCACGCAAAGTCATCATCCCCACAGCCCTCCACATGCTACGCGATGAGATGCAGTGGCATCCAGCCACATTCATCATGAACAGAGCCTACGAACACTCCTACACCAACGCAAAGAATGACTGTGTTTACCGCACTCTCAACGTCCCCACCTTCAAAACCGTCTGTGACAACCTACGCACAAACCTACAAGACTACCCCACTATGGAAGACCGACTGCGAGGGCTCTCCACCAAAGAAACCATCAGCGAGATATGCCGTTGGCTTTCACCAGCCAAAGTAGGCACGATGGATAAGAGCGCCTGCAAACGAATATGTATGTTTCTTAGATGGATGGTGCGCCGTGAAGAACCCGACTTCGGTCTGTGGCACACACGCTCTCAACAAGACCTCTACGCAGTGATGGACGTACACGTTTGCCAACAGACCGCACAAATACTTAATGGAAAGAAACCCACTTGGAAGACCTGCGAACTACTCACTGAGATTTTTCGTGAATGGTGTCCCGAAGACCCTTTGAAATACGATATAGCACTTATGGTAGCAGCAGACCTTCAGGCACAAAAAAAAGGGTAAGCTTACTATATCGCACCGCTACAACCTGATACCTTTGCTGCGGTCAAGCCCTGGAGGATTCACAGGGAGCTGGTCGTATAGGACTTACCCGAGTGCAAAGTTACACATATTTTTCTTAATAACAAAAAAAAATATATTTTTTTTACAAAAAACAACAATCCCTTGCCTCTGTGGTAGAAGCAAGGGATTGCGTTATAAAAAA
>R20__coassemble_1066_pt1 | contig 16947 bp, 17 predicted proteins | sample R20__metabat2_high_PE_015 | metagenome-assembled genome bin R20 | reverse complement strand
GGTAGAGATAAGGTAGAGATATAACGGTGAAAAGACGGTGAAAAAGACAAGAAAAGGTAAAGACGTGATTATGGATTTGTGACACAGTTTAAACACAAAGTTTATCATTTTATTTTTGAATCTTTTTTTATTTTAATACTTTTTAATATATATTTTTTTGTAATGTCGTGGTTTTTATCTAAATTTGTGTCGTATTTGCACTGAAATGGACACTCAAATTAGGGACATATTAGACACGATGCCACCGATTGGGCTTGATGAGATGGAGGGGATTCGTCTCATGAATCGCCTTGACACGAAATATGTGACAACAAAGACGAAGTTGCTTATGCTGCTCAATATGCTTCGTGAACAATATTATGCTCAGGAGGTAAAAGAAAAGCGTATTTGTCCTTATCGCACGACGTATTTTGATACTTCTGACCACGTACAATACATGCAACACCACAATCGCAATGCCCGTCGCACGAAAGTACGTGTACGGACTTATCTGGTTGATGGAGACACCACTTTCCTTGAAATCAAAAACAAAAATAATCACGCCCGCACAAAGAAAAAACGCATGAGAGTGCCTTCACTTGAGACAGCACAACGGACGGAAGGTGCAGAAAATCTCGTGCGACAAAAAACGGGACTTGATTTTCTGAAGATGCACCCCGTGGTGCAAAATCTCTTTGACAGAGTGACGTTGGTTAATCTGGAGAAGACCGAACGACTGACCATTGATTTCAATATAAAATTTCATAATTTTGAGACCTCTCTTGATGCTGATACTGATCAATTAGTCATCATAGAACTCAAACGTGATGGGAATATATATTCCCCCGTCATAAATATGTTGCGCGATCTACATATCCACCCCACAGGTTTTAGCAAGTGTTGTCTGGGTATGTGTTGGACTGACCCACAACTAAAGAAGAATAATTTCAAACAAAGAATGCGACAATTAGCAAAGATAAATCGTTCGTGATAAATATAGCAATCTAAAACTTGATAAAATTAATCTATAAAATATAATTAAAATGCAAGAATTTTTAAAACTATTAGGAAGTGACACTTACGTGATACTCGACCTTTTCTTACGTATCATCGTAAACACCGTGTTCACTATGGTTATTGCTCGTGGATTTTATTTTCCAAAGAGTCGTCGTCGTGACTTTTTCTTCACCTATCTGCTTGTTGGGTTCGGAATCTTCATGCTCATTCACTTGATGGGCGGTTCTAACAATAAGTTCAAAACAGGATTTGCGATGTCGCTCTTTGCCATATTCTGTATTATGCGTTATCGTACAGAGTCGGTGCCTATTAGAGAAATGACCTATCTCTTCCTCATCATTTCACTCGCAGCAATCAACGCATTGGCATGGGTACCTGAATTTAATAAATCTACCGACATCGCACTTGCAGAGGGTGTGGCGCTCGTTGAACTCATCATCACAGACCTGCTGTTCATATTAGTGATCTGGATAGCCGAGGGACACATGTGGATAAAAAGTCAAAGCACGAAATATGTGAAATATGACAAGATTGACCTTATCGTACCAGACAGACGTGAGGAACTGATTGAAGACTTGAAAAAACGTACAGGTCTTAACATCACAGAGGTAAGTGTAGGAAGCGTTGACTTTTTGAAAGATATGGCTCTGCTGAAAGTGTACTACACGGAAGCAAGTAACGAAGACAATAATGACGACACACTTCAAAAGATGCCAAAGATTTATGAATAGTAATTTATTCCAAAAATCCTCTATATAATGTTGAAACGTATTTTTTTTATAACGTCAATCTTTTTCCTGCCTTTTAGCACGAATTTCGTCTTTGCTCAAGATGACTTTGGTGTGGATTTCAGTGTAGAGGGAGAGCATAAACTCGCCAAGGGACTGAAACTGAATATAACGGGCGATGTACGCACTCAAGATAATAGTCGTCGCATTGAGCGTTATGCTGTAGGCGCTGGACTTTCATATAAATTTTGGTCTTCTGCCGACAAGAGATGGGACGCAAAAGTATTCGGTGCTTGGGAATTTATGTGGTTGCAGAAACTTGAAACCATTAATTTAAAATCAGACTATCGCATCATTGACGAAAAAGAAATACATGCTTATAACGAACAACAACGCTATTGGAGAAACAGACACAGGACGTCACTGGGAGCATCGCTGGGTTTTTCACCCAACAAACGCTGGCATTTCGGCATAAAGGAAACACTGCAATACAACCACTATGCAAAAAAAGACAGTGTTTGTCTGACAAAATGGAGATTTAATGATGATGATGAACTATACCCAAACCCCACCAACGACGCAAAGAAATCAAAGGACTACCTGTTGCTGCGCAATAAATTATCCGCATCATACAACATACCACACTGTAAATTTGAACCATTTGCCTCTGTGGACTTAGGATTAGGACTGAACTACGACACGACTAAATGGAAATACACAATTGGTACTGATTATAAAATCTCAAAGACAAACAAGATTTCTATTCTTTATCGCTACACCTATGACGATGAAGGCGATGATAAAAAAGGAAGTATGATTGGACTCGGGTGGAGTTTTGAATTTTGATAAAAGGTTTCTATTAAATGAATTGTTATGAAAAAACTATCATTTTTATTACTGTATCTACTTTCATCTATGTATCTATCTGCGCAAAACTATTATATTTGCAAAGACAGAACATATCAAACAATAAACATAACCGAAGGCACTACTATACCTACCGACTGGACAGATATTGACAGTATTACATTCTCTGTACCACGATTTCCAACAATACCCACAACAAACGATACCGTTTGCATCACCTATAATGGCACCACAGCATCAGTAGCCATTCCTGAGCAATACAAGAACATTGTTACAAGCAATGTGGATGGTGCAAACGTCACCGTATCAAGTACCATCAGCGATGCCGAGATTATATATCAATTGTCAGGCACCTCTACTTCGGGATCGTTTGTGTTTAATGGAAGCTACAAAGCCACTTTCGTATTGAATGGATTAACCCTCACTTCTACCACAGGAGCAGCAATTGATATTGAATGCGGCAAACGAATAGCTATTGAATTAGCTCCTGGAACAGTTAATACACTCACCGACTATTCAGGAGGAGAACAAAAAGCCTGTCTGTATGTCAAGGGACACACAGAAATATCAAAAGAAGGTGCCCTTATTATCAACGGTAACGTAAAACATGGTATATCAAGTAAGGAATATGTACTTATAAAGAAAACTACAGGAAGCATCACCATCAATTCTGCACCAAAGGACGGCATACATGCAGGACAATACTTTAAGATGAATGGAGGTAAGGTCTCAATCCTGAACGGAGTCCTTGGTGACGGCATACAAGCAGAAACCACAAATGATGCCACCGACGAACTCAACGGACAAATGATTATCAATGGTGGTGAGATAAACATCAACATCAAAGGTAATTACAGCAAATGTCTAAAGGTGGATTCGTTACTCACCATCACAGACGGAACACTCAATCTCACCAATGCAGGAGCAAGCGGCGAAGACCCAGGTGAGGTGGAACCTACACCTACGGGACCAACATACAAACTATATGTTGCTGTCTCAACCAAGACCAGTGGTGGAGGAGGTGGATTCGGTGGAGAAACCAGTTACTACTGGAATCAAGACCACGTTTATCTTTACAACTCTTCAAACACTCTCGTAGCCACACTGACTAATAAAGTGACCGTCACATCAGGATACACTACAAAGACATTCTTTGAATATGACTTTGGTAAAGCCACATCAGGTACAACATATTATTTCAAGAGCGACAACTCTTCTGGTGGACATTCAACCTATGCCATCCAATCTGGAACAATCACTCCTACCTTGGACGGTTCATCAAATGTGTTCTACGTAATATCTGACTCCTATTCCACATCAGGTTCCACACGCACCTTCTCCGTCAGCGACCAAACATCAACCTATAAGAATGGAACAATCAGCACAGGTGGAGGCAGTGGCGACATAACCTATGCTACATGTATCAAAGCAGAAGAATACTTACAAGAAGGTGGCAACATAACCGCAACAGCCACAGGACTTGCAGGGCGTGGCATCAGTGTGGACGGCAACATGACTATTAAGGGAGGAACGAACACAATCAAATGCTCAGGAAACGGACAACTCATTGGAACAAGCGATAGTTACGCTGCACGTGGATATAAGATAGACTCCAATCTTTACCTCCTTGGTGGCACACACACCATCACGATGACAGGTACAGGCGGTAAGGCAATCAAAGTAGATGGAAACGCCGTTATTGGCGATACAGACATTGAAGGACTGAAACTCACTGCATCAACATCTGGTTCTGCTGTAAGCAATTCCAGTGGCGGAGGATTTGGAGGCGGCGGAGGCGAAAGTAGCTTCGTCGGTTCAACCAAAGCATTCAAAGTAATGGGAACATACACCCAAAACAACGGAGACCTCTATATCACTACAACGACAAATGGAGCTGAGGGAATTGAGTCAAAGAGTACGATGACATTCAATGGCGGGTCTGTCTATGCTAAATGTTATGACGACTGCATTAACTCCGCTGGAAAGATGACATTCAATGGAACCATCGTATATTGCTACGGAACAGGCAATGATGCCATTGACTGCAACTACAATACCACAGGAGGCATCACCATTCAAGGAGGCGCCGTTTGTGCTTTTTCTACCAAAGGCAGTCCTGAAGAAGGCATAGATATTGACAATATGTCAAACCTCGTGATCAAAGGAGGGTACATGTTCTGTGGCGGAGGAAAACAAAGTTCTGTAAGTAGCCTATCATCAAGTAGTACACAGAGTTATGGTATTTACAGCAGTTCAGTTTCTCTCACAAATGGACGTTATTACACCTTGCTCAACAGTAGCAACCAAGCGCAACTGACAGTAAAGATGCCTGCTACGGTAAGCAGTCAATTAACAATACTTACAGCACCTGATATGACTAAGAGTACTACTAACTACGTCAAATATAGCTCTTCGGCTCCTGCCAATGCTACTTCTCAATTTGATGATTACGTCTATATTGGTGGAACAACAGGTACACTTACACAAGCATTTAGTTTTACAAGTAAATAAAACAATAAAAAAATAAGATTATGAAAAAAACAGTATTTTTCCTAACACTTCTACTCACATCTCTCTGTGCTCGTCTCTCTGCACAAGACTTTTATCTCTATGTAGAAGCATCGCAACAAACAACAAGTTACGAATTAGATGTTCTTCAGAAAATCACTCTCGAAGGTAATAACTTTGTTATTTACAAGCAGGATGGTAGCATTGCTCTCACCATTGCTGCTACTGACGTCAACGCAATGCGTTTCAGTTCTACACCTACAAATATTGCAGACGACGAGTACCTAAGTAATTCACAAAAAAATAATAAATTGCACCAGACAATCAACTTGTCGGGACAAGTGGTAGATGATAGTTTTAAGGGTATTGTCATACGTGATGGAAAAAAAGAAATCCAAAAATAAACCATTATGAAAAAGATATATATTTTCACATTGTTGCTCTCATCCCTCCTCTCTCCTCTCTCGTCTCTCGTCCCTCGTCTCTCTGCTCAGAGTTATTATAAATGTGATGGTTTTAATTTCACTAAGGTCAACATAACTGAAGACGCACTGCTACCACTTGATTGGAGTGATATAGATAGCATCACATTCAACGAACCACGCTATCCTGAGGTGACGATTCACTATGATGGCACAACTGCAGAAGTAACCATACCTGCCAATGTGACAGGTGTCACATGCACAAGTGGCAATAGTTCACACGTTGTTCTTACTTCCACAAACGAAACTACAGAATATCTTTACACAATCACGGGTGAGAGTACTGATGGTTCACTTACCGTTAACGGAACCTATAAACTCACTCTGAAACTCGCAGGTGTGAATTTGACAAGCACGAAAGGTGCAGCAATTGATATTGAATGCGGAAAACGTATAGACATCATCTTGGCAGAAGGAACAACAAACACATTTGCTGATTCATCCAATGGCACACAAAAAGCAGCCTTCTACGTCAAGGGACATGTTGAACTAAAAGGCAATGGTACCCTTAACGTGTTTGGTAACACCAAGCATGCCATTTCCGTTAAAGAATATCTTGTAATAAAAGCCTCAGCAGGTAACATAAACATACAGAAAGCAGTGAATGATGGCATCCACTGTGGAAAAGGAGTGCTTGGAGATAGTGAGAACAACTATTTCCAAATGAATGGTGGCACAATCAGTATTTCTGGATGTGGAAGCGACTGTATTGACACGGATGATTACGGATGTGCGTACATCAATGGCGGCACACTGACTATGAATGTCACACAACAAGATGGTACAGGACTTAAAGTAGATAGTATTCTTTCCTTGCGTGATGGTAGTATCACTGCAAATGTTACAGGTAATATAAGCGATGGTATTCGCTGTTCTTATCGTGCAGATCTGAGTGGTGGAACTATCAACGCAACAGTAACTGGTAATGGTAGTCGAGGCATGCGTGGAAAAAAAGCCAGTACAGGTACGGTGCTCAATGGTGGTAATATGAATTTTTTAGGCACAAATGTCATAATGAATGTCACAGGCAGTACTTATACGGCAGATCAATCTAAGTGTTTCGGCATTAAAGCAGATCAAACATTGACTCAGTCTGCGGGTGATATATCTATAACAGCAGCATCTACAGCAACCGCTATCAAAGCCACCACAGATAAATGGATTGGTGGAACGCGCAACGGATCTTCAAAATAAAAAAATAAAAAAGACAGAATATGAAATACAAAAGAATACTATTAAAATTATCTGGAGAGAGTCTGGCAGGAGGTCAAGGCGTTGGAATAAGTACGGACCAACTAAACACCTATGCCCGCCAAATCAAGGAAATACATGATTTAGGAGTGGAATTAGGAATCGTTATTGGTGGTGGTAATATCTTCCGAGGACTGAGTGGTGCAACAGAAGGTTTTGACCGCGTGAAAGGTGACCAAATGGGTATGTGCGCCACAGTTATCAATTCCCTAGGTTTAAGCAGTGCCTTAGGTGCAGTGGGATGTAAAAATAGAGTGATGACAGCCATACGAATGGAACCAATAGGTGAATTCTACAGTAAACACAAGGCCGTAGAAGCACTCGAACAAGGTTATGTAGTTATCATTGCTGGAGGCACAGGCAGTCCTTACTTCACCACCGACACTGGGTCATCATTGCATGGCATAGAAATTGAAGCCGATGTAATGCTTAAAGGTACGCGTGTTGACGGTGTTTATACAGCCGACCCAGAGAAAGACCCTACAGCCACCAAATTCAAAGACATCTCATTTGACGAAGTATATAATCGCAATCTCAAAGTGATGGACCTTACCGCAACGACAATGTGTAAAGTCAATAATTTACCTATATATGTATTTGATATGGATACAGAGGGAAATCTTCGCAAAGTCATTGAAGGAGAAGAGATAGGCACATTAGTACACGCTTAATAACACTGTAGATGAAAAATATCGCAGTCTTTTGTTCTTCATCTGACGTATTGAACGAGAAGATGTACCAACAAGCAGACGCTTTAGGTAGATGGATTGGACAAACGCAACGTAATCTTATTTATGGCGGAAGCAACCTCGGATTGATGAAAGCCGTTTCGCGTGGGATGTGGATGGAGATAAATTCGCAAAAATCATCCACCCAAAAAAGTGAAATCATAGGAGTAGTGCCTGAAATACTGATACAAAACAAAAAGGTAAGCCCATATAACACACGCCAAATAACATGTAAGGACCTTACAGAACGCAAGATGATAATGATGCGTGAAAGCGACGTTTTCATTGCTATGCCTGGGAGTATAGGCACACTTGATGAGGTGTTTTCTGTAATGGCACAACATATAATAGGCATTGACAAGAAAAAAGTTATTTTCTGGAACATAGATGGTTTTTGGGATAAACTATTTGAACTCTTCGACTCTTTGCGTTCCACTGGGGTTGTCTATAAGCCCATTGAATCGCTATACTTAAAAGCAAATACCCTGGAAGAAGTTATATCTTTTTGTAACGATAAAAACTAACTATATGTTGAAGCAAATAACAAAAGACGAAGCCTTCCAAAAATTATCTGCTTTGTGTGCTCGCAAAGAATACTGTATAGCTGATTTGAACAATAAAATGTATTCATGGACACTCAGTGACGACGAAAAAGCAGATATTATTGACCACCTCATTGAAGAAGGATACATCGATGAACTGCGCTATGCAAAAGCCTTCACACACGATAAATTTCACTATAATCACTGGGGAGAGATAAAAATTCGTTTTGAATTAGCACAACGGCACATCAGTTCTAAAAACATAGATACAGCCCTGCAAGATTTATCAGAAGAAGACAGAACACATATGCTACTTCATCTCATAGAGATCAAGAAGAAAGAAACCACAGACAGAACAAAACTCCTACGTTATCTTGCTTCTAAAGGATTTTCATATGATGAGATTATGGATGTCTTATGAATATATTCGAAAGTCTTGTTGAATTACTCCTACCCCGTTACTGCATCATTTGTGGTAACCGTCTTAGTTCACAAGAAAAACACCTATGTGTACACTGCAACAGCATGCTCCCACGCACTCAAGCACATCTATTGGAAGAAAACCCTATAGAACAATTGTTTTGGGGTAAAATTCCGATTGAACAAGCAACATCATTATTCTTTTACGATGCATTTGGTTCTCGACAAATCGTTTATCAAATGAAATACTTACAACGTCCATCTGTAGGGATTTATTGTGGAGAAATGATGGGAAGAGAACTTCTATCTACCGGCTTTTTTGAAGATATTGACATTATCATACCAGTGCCTCTCTTCTGGTTACGTCAGATGTTACGAGGATATAATCAATGCCATTATTTCGCAAAAGGGTTGCATAATGTAACAAAAATACCTGTCAACACTAAAGTTATTAAACGAACAATTAATAACCCCACACAGACATCGCTTAATCACTTAGAACGAGAGAACAATGTGAAAGATATCTTTCACCTCCTTCATCCAGAATATATTCAAGGAAAACACATACTTCTTGTAGATGACGTTATTACAACTGGCGCCACTATATTGTCCTGCGCACAAGAACTAACAAAAGTACAAAACACAAAAATCTCTATAATTAGCATAGCATATGCCGGTGAAAAATTTTTGACCAGTGAAAAATAAAAAGATAGATTTTCCTTTTTTATTTGGTATTTCGCTCGCTTAATCGTAACTTTGTAATATGAATATAGAAGACATACAACAAGAAATTATTTTGGAATTTTCACAAATTGATGACTGGATGGACAAGTATCAGTTATTAATAGATTTGGGAAATGAACAAAACCCTTTGGAGGAAAAATATAAGACAGAGGAAAACTTAATTGATGGCTGTCAAAGTAGGGTGTGGCTACAATGTGACTATGATGGTGATGTTATTATTTTTCGTGGCGACAGCGATGCATTAATAGTTAAAGGACTCATAACTCTTCTTATCCAAGTTCTATCGGGACACTCTCCGAAAGAGATTATTGATGCCAATCTTCATTTTATTAAAGATATTGGATTATCAGAACATCTATCTCCTACTCGTAGTAATGGACTTTTATCTATGATACAAAAAATGAAATCTTATGCCACAACCTGTAATCGGAATAACGTGTAGTTATAACGCTAATGATCGACTTGCAAATCTTGCACTGGCATATTATCGTTCAGTGAATAGAGCGGGTGGCACAGCCGTCATCATTCCGCCTCAACAACTTCAAGATGAGGAATTTCTTTCGCGCATAGATGGGCTTATCCTAAGTGGAGGTGGTGACATACTTCCTTCTCTCTTTGGTGAGGAAAAGCATCCTTCAGTGAGTGGTATAGATGAGGTGAGAGACAGAATGGAGATTCAGCTCGCGCGCCGTGCATATGAGATGAATATCCCTATTCTCGGTATTTGTAAAGGTGTACAGATACTTAATGTGGCGCTTGGAGGTACTCTTTATCAAGACATCAACAGCATTAAACAGTTTGATGGTTCTCCTATGCATAATCATTCACAGAAAGGTGCAAAATGGGAAACCGACCACATTGTAAGTATTGAAGAGGATTCGATACTTTATGAATTATTTAAGGTAACAGAACTTGAAGTCAATAGTTTTCATCATCAGGCAGTGAAGACACCTGCAAAAGTGTTGCGTGTCACTGCACGTTCTGCTGATGGTATAATCGAAGCACTTGAATCGACAGAACATAAATCTATTCTTGGACTTCAGTGGCATCCAGAGGGTTTTGTTTTACTAGATGAACCATCCCTCGTCTCTCGTCCCTCGTCTCTCGTCTCCACCTATATGTTGCCAGTATTTGATTGGTTGATTCGTGAGGCATTGTCATATCGTTGTGCAAAAGAAGTACACAAGCATTTTATATCGCTCGACTCGCATTGTGATACTCCGATGATATTTGATGATGCTTGTCTGAATTCAACGCACAACACCGAAAACTTATGGAATATCGCTATTCGCAATCCTTTGACTCTTGTGGATATTCCTAAGATGACGGACGGGTGTCTTGATGCTACAATCATGGTTGCATATCTGAAGCAACTCCAACGTGATGAAGAATCACTGCACAGGGCAACAGAAAAAACAAACCGAATTCTTGACCATATAGAAAAAATGGTCACTGAAGCAAATGCTTGTATTGCACACACTCCTCATGAACTCTTAATAAATAAGATGAAAGGAAAAAAATCCATAATGATGGGTATTGAAAATGGTTATGCAATAGGTAATGACATAAGCAATATCGAGCATTTCCGTAACAGGGGTGTTGTTTATATGACACTTTGTCATAATGGAGATAATGATATTTGTGACTCTGCAAAGGGAAATCAAGAACATAATGGTGTGAGTGATTTTGGTGAAAAAGTGATTTGTGAAATGAATCGCACAGGAATGTTGGTTGACCTCTCTCACGCAAGCGAAAAGAGTTTCTATGATGCTCTTGAGATCAGTTCTATGCCTATCGTCTGCAGTCACTCTTCATCAAAAGCACTGTGTAATCATCCACGTAACCTCACTGATGATCAGATGCGTGCTCTTGCACGGCGAGGGGGTGTTGCGCAGGTCACTCTCTATGATGGATTTCTCCGCCAAGGTGGTGGTGCAAGCATTGACGACGTTATGTTGCATCTTAATCATATGGTTGATGTTATGGGGGTGGAACATGTTGGAATTGGTACGGATTTTGATGGAGACGGAGGTGTCAACGGATTAATGAACGCAGCTGACTTAATCAACCTAACACGTCGTATGCTCGCCGATCGATACAGCGAAAAAGATTTAGAATTACTTTGGGGAGGTAATTTCCTCAGAGTCATGAATAAAGTGCAAATGCAGTGAGTTATTTGAAAATTTAAGAAGTTATGAAAAAAAATATTGTCTTCGTCATCGTCTTAATCACATTTTTTTCCGCTTGCAAAAACAATAATTCACCTGCAAACGATTACACTCAGTTATCACCCAATTTTTGTGCAGATAGTGCATATAGTTATATTGATGCACAGTGTGCGTTTGGGCCAAGAACAATTGGGTCTGAGGCACATAACAGATGTGCAGAGTATCTTGTAAATAAATTTACTCAGTTTGGGGCAAAGACTTCAGTACAAGAAGGAACTGCAACCATGTATGATGGCACAAACATAAAAATTCAAAACATCATTGCTGTATTTAATGATACTTGTCCGGGGCGCATTCTCATATCTTCACATTGGGATTCACGTCCGTGGGCAGATAATGATTCTAACGAGCAGTTGCATCACACACCTATTGATGGGGCCAATGATGGTGCCAGTGGTGTTGGTGTGATGTTAGAACTCGCTCGCATGATACAAGCAAATAATCCTAATATAGGAGTAGAATTTATCTGTTGGGATGCTGAGGATTGTGGTACACCACAATGGGAGCGCCAAATAGGGACAGATGATTCTAAGACATGGTGCCTCGGTTCACAGTATTGGGCAACAAACCACTCTGTTGATGGTTTCAGATATTTATATGGAATACTTCTCGATATGGTTGGAGGACGTGGCAGTGTCTTCTATAAAGAAAACCTTTCTATACATTATGCTCCGGGGGTAGTTGACAAAGTGTGGTCCTTGGCTACACTCCTTGGTTATGGTCAGTATTTTCTAAATCAAGAAGGAGGCGCAGTGACCGACGACCATCTTCAAGTCAACCAATCTGGTATACCTTGTATTGATGTAATAAGTAGTAGTCGGGATGGTAGCACTTTTATCAACACATGGCATACTGTCAACGATAATGTCCAGAACATTGACCGCGATGTATTAAAAGCTGTCGGACAAACAATGGCAGAAGTTATTTATAATCCATAACCTCTGCCATTAACCTAAATCCGTGTTTCTAATTAAGCCTCACCCTTTGGTACTCCAAAAGGTGCTATTGTTTTTTTCTTACTAGGAGCTTGTATGTCTATTTTACCAAAGTTCCCTTCATAATCTTTCACTCTCTCTGTCAGTGCAAGCATCAATCGTTTTGCATGTTCAGGTGCCATAATTACTCGTGATTGTACGTTTGCCTGTGGAGTACCTGGGAGTACTGCTACAAAGTCCACTACAAACTCTGTTGGCGTATTTGCAACTACTGCAAAATTACTATACACGCCCTGAGCCACTTCTGGTCTCATTTCAATCTTTAATGCTGGGTTATTCGTTGTTCTGTCTGCCATAATTTTAATGTTTTAATGTTTTTCTTTAAATTTACTTTTTCCGTCGTTTAGATATTTGAGGAATTGATCAATGTCCTCGTCATAACCATAACTACCATCAAGTGGAATACCTTCAGAATTAACTATTACGTAAAACGGTTGTGCGTTAGCACCGAATTTATTGCTTTGCAAAAAACTCCATTTGTCGCCGACTGTCCGCAAGATTCGCGTATTTCCCCTTTCGTCAGTCACTTTTACTCGTTCTTTGAGTGGAGTTTTGTCATCAACAAATAACTGTATTAGTACAAAATTCTCATTTAGTTCCTTTGCTACTTCCTTATCTGTCCATACAGCAGCCTCCATCTTTCTACAGTTCACGCATCCATATCCTGTGAAGTCTATGAAAGCTGGTTTGTCTATTTGTTTTGCATAAGCCATCCCCTCATCGTAATCATTAAACTGAGGTTCCACCTCGGTTTTTATTAACTTCCAATGTTGAGTACTCATTGGTGGTGTGAAAGCACTGATCTCCTTCAGTGGTGCACCCCACAAACCTGGAATCATATATACTATAAACAAAAATGATGCCAAAGCAAGAAACCATCTTAAAAAATTGGTTTTTTCTTTCACAATTTTCACTCTTTTCTCATTGCCGCATACTGTCTTTTCTAACTTAAAACCAATAAGATAGAGTGTTAGGAATATGGCAATAATAATCCATAGCCAAAGGAAAACATCTCTGTCAAGTATGTGCCATCCGTAAGCCATATCTGCTACACTGAGGAATTTCAGTGAGAAGAATAATTCGATGAAGCCAAGCACTACTTTAACGCTGTCCATCCAACTACCACTCTTTGGCATTTGTTTCATCCAACTTGGGAACATGGCAAAGAGAGCAAATGGGAGTGCGAGTGCGAGTGCAAAACCGAACATTCCGATTGCTGGTCCTAATACATTACCCATTGTGGAAACTTCTACAAGCAGGAAGCCAACGATAGGTCCTGTACAAGAGAAGCTGACTAATGTCAATGTGAATGCCATGAGGAAAATGCCGAGTAATCCTCCGGCTTTATCTGCTTGTTGGTCTACTTTATTTCCCCAAGAGTCTGGGAGCCTTATTTCAAAGAGTCCAAAGAATGACAAGGCAAATACTACTAATAGTAGGAAAAAGAATATATTGAACACAGCATTGGTAGAAAGTGCATTTAACGCACTTGCTCCAAATAGTGCCGTAACAACTAAGCCTAACAATAGGTAAATCACTATTATTGAGACACCATATATCACGGCGTCTTTTACTCCTCCGCCTCGTTTCAAGAAGTAACTTACTGTCATTGGTATGATTGGCCACACACATGGTGTGACTAATGCAACTAACCCACCGAGAATGCCTAAGATAAAGATGGTCCAGAGGGATTTTTCTTTTGTGTCTCCGCTGTTTTCACCAGCGACGATTTCTTCGTATGGTTGAGTTTTTGTTGGGGACCAAAGGTCTTGTTCTGCTGAATAGGTTTTTTCCTCTCCCTGTTCTGTATTTTCTGTCGGATTAAGGGCGTTCTCATCTTCAGGCGTTTGTTCTTCTTCTGAAGATACCTCTAATGTCTCATTTAATCCGTCATCCTTTGCTTCTTTGGTTCCAGAGAAATTAAATTCTACTTGTGTTGGTGGAATACAGTTTTCATCGTTACATGCACCGTATTCCATATAACCTTGAATTTTGTATTTCTCTTTTGTTATTTTTAGTTTTTGAGTAAATGTGGCATTACCTTCATGGAAGAACACGTCTGCATCAAACATGTTATCGTGTTGTTTGATGGCTTTTGGAGATGCGGTAAATTCACCAATTAGTTCCACACCGTCCTTTGATTCAACGTTAAGAGTGGCGGGAGTAGGTCCGTCTTCTGTCTTATTGGTTGAATACATGTGCCAACCCTTGTCTATCTTTGCCTTAAAAGACAAGATAGCCTCATCGCCATCAACCTTCAAAGAGTGTTCAACAATCACTGGCGTTTGTGCCGTGCTTATGAATGAGAAGCTGATGCTTATGAGTAGGAGTACTATCCTATTTACCATATTTTACTTGTAGTTTTCTTATTGCTTGTTTTGTGTCTTCTGGAAAATCGTTTTGTAACATCCAAGATATATATCCAGGATTAGTTTTTATTAGTTCTTGAATTGTTTTACCTTGGTATTTTCCGAAGTTGATGATTTCCTCGCCTTTATCATTGTAAACTATTTTTCCTGCAAAATCCACTTTCTTTGTTGTGGATGATAGTTCACTCAGTTGAGTTATATCGTTCTCCAGCACGTCGGTGTGTTGATCTAGCATTGCTTTCAAGACGTCAAGTGTGGCGCGTGTATCGGCATTAGCTGAGTGTGCGTCGTCAAAATCTTTCCCATAATATTGACGATATGCTGCGGATAGTGTACGTTCATTTAGTTTTTTATATATCACACAGACATCTACAAAGCGTGAATCAGAGAAGTCCACATTCGTAAACCCTGCACGATAGAATTCTTGAACGAGCAGTGGTACGTCAAAATGGTTGGAGTTATATCCTGCGATGTCACATCCTTTAAACAAATTGTATATTGTTTCTGCGATGTCACGAAATGATGGACAGTCTTTAACGTCTTCATCGTATATTCCGTGCACGTCGGAAGCTTCTTGTGGTATGTGTACAGTTTCACCGCTTGCATTTGTAGGTCTGACGCGTAGATTTTTCTCTTCTTTTCGTCCGTCTGGGAAGAGTTTGATATAGCATAGTTCTACTATATGATCATTATTTACGTCAATGCCTGTTGTCTCCAGGTCAAAGAAGACTATCGGTTTAGTTATATTTAAATCCATTTTTTATCAGTCGTTAAGCATCATTGGCATAAGCAGCGTGAGCATATCTTCGTTTTCGTTCTGCTCTGCAGGTGTGATGACACCAGCTCTGCTTGGATCGGCGAGTTCGAGGATGATTTCGTCGCTACTGATGCTGGAGAGCATCTCGATAAGGAATTGTCCTTTGAATCCGATGCGGATGTCTGTCCCGTCATAATCACAAGGAATGCTTTCTTTTGCAGAGGTAGAGAAGTCAACGTCTTGTGATGAAATAACCAATTGACCTTGTTTGGCTTCAATTTTAATAAGACTGGTGGTTGTACTTGCAAAGACAATAACACGACGCAGTGCACCAAGCAGTGCTTGACGATCTATTGTGATTTTATATGGATTGTCAGTAGGTATGACTGAGTTATAATTTGGATAACGTCCTTCAATTAAACGACAAGAGAGTTCATAAGAATCTACTTTCACTTGTGCTTGTGTGTCATTGAATTTTATAGTGACATCATCCATTTCTTTTGAAAGCACTTCTTTCAATATTTTTGCAGGTTTTTTAGGCAAAATGAATGCGGTAGGCACGTCTGTTGTCACAGAGACGTTGCGATCACGTACCAATTTATGTCCGTCACTTGCCACGAAAGTAAGTCCAACTGGTTGTAAATCAAAATATACACCATTCATAACTGGACGTAGTTCATCGTCTGCTGTAGCAAAGAGAGTATGAGTAAGTCCAGTCACAAGTATTTCACTACTAACGGAAAGAGATGACGTTCCTTCTTTTTCCATAGCTTGTGGAGCTGGGTACTCTTTCCCGTTCTGACCTACAAATTCACCACGACCGTTTTGATATTTTATTTCTACGTTATATGTGGAATCATTAACCACTATCTCTACAGGTTGTTCAGAGATTTCCTTCAACCCGTTAATGATTTGCTGGGCATTGAGGGCAAATTTACCTGTATCCTCACAATCATTGACTGGCAGTTCAGTCCTTAGATAAACATCACCATCACTTGCTGTAAGAATCAACTTGTCTTTTTTCAAATCAAATAGGATACAACTAAGAATTTGAAGAGAATTTTTTGAATTGAGTACTCTGTTGAGAGTCTGTAATCTGGAGCATAAAGCACCACTTGAAATAGTAAATTTCATAATATTGCGTAATTTAGTCTTAATCTTTTTGTGGTGCAAAGATAAAAAAATTTTTTCAAAAATTCAATAAAATTCATCTTTTATTTGTTTTTTTCTTAATAACCCTTAGTGTTACATGATCTTTTCTCTGTCTTATTCTTACCTTTTCACCGTCTTTTCACCGTTATATCTCTACCTTATCTCTACCTTATCTCTACC
>R20__coassemble_1018_pt1 | contig 17699 bp, 15 predicted proteins | sample R20__metabat2_high_PE_015 | metagenome-assembled genome bin R20 | reverse complement strand
TTATACTAATGATTAAAATTTTAAATTTTATACAAAAGTAGTTTTTTTGCTTTCGCGATTTCTGGATGGAGGAATAGACACTATGTTGGTGCAATACATAACCAATATGGTGAAATATACAGACCTGCAAATATCTCTGGTGATTGACCTAAATTACAAGGAACTGGAGGTGTTTTTGCCTCAGATACCTCAGTCTGTCAAGATTATACACATAATAAATAGTCCTGTTTTACTTGCTTATCGCAAAAGCAAAATTGTGAGAAAGCAAAAAAATAGACTTTTAGGTTTTATTGATGAGTTGTTGTTCAACCCAATAAGACGGATTGTTACAGGGCGAAAAATATCAGACATAGCGAAAAAGAACGATGTGTTAATTGATTTTGATTGTCATTTTGGGAAATTCATTAAGAGTAAATGGAGGGTAAAAAAGATTACTTTTTTTCATTTTAGTCTGAGTAGATATAAAGATAATCGGAAGGAATTAAAACGCATATTTACACGCATGCAGTCGTTTGACCATGTGGTGATGTTGTGCCAGGGAATGCTTGATGAGGCGTTAGAACTCTGTCCGACTCTTGCCAATAAGTATGTGGTCATCAATAATTTTGTTGACCCCGAAAAGATAAGCCAACAGGCAGAAGCAGCACTTGATAGTCCTTTTGTGGACAGGCCATATATCATTGCCGTAGAGCGATTAGACGAGTCGTCTAAAGACCTAACAACCTTGATTAAGGCTTATGCTATATTGAAGGAATCTATAGTAAATGCTCCTGCGATGATAATTGTGGGCGAGGGAGAGAGCAGACAACAATTAGAACAATTAGTTTGTCAATTAAATTTGACAGAGTCTGTGTATATGCCAGGGTTTATGAGCAATCCTTATCCGTGGATTAAGGGCTCTGAGATAATGGTTCATAGCTCAAAATCAGAAGGCTTTGGACTGAGCTTAGTTGAGGGTTTGATGCTCAACAAACTGATTGTCTCCACAAATTGTCGAGTTGGGCCAGATGAGATATTGGACAATGGAAAAGCAGGTCTGTTGGTTACGGTTGGTGATGCACAAGAACTTGCAAACGCTATGAATCAATTACTCACGGACAAAAACTTGAGAACATATTTGTTGAAAAATATTGACAAGCAGAAACAGAAATTCACACCAGACGCGAGTATAAAAAAGTTAATAGATTTGTTTTAAGATGAGTTATAGGAAAAATACTAAATTTATTTTACATGGCAAGAGAAGCAAATAAACTCACATCGGGCAGTTCACATCTCAATGCAATTGAGACAATCATATACTACACTCTATTTGGTACACTTTATATGATGTCGTTATTACCATTTTGTGTGTTATATGTGATATCTGACTGCATCTGTTTTTTAGCTTATCGTGTCATCGGTTACAGAAGGGCCGTAGTTAGAAAAAATCTTGCAGAGTCGTTCCCAGATAAGACGACAAAAGAACTGCGTAAGATTGAAAGTCAATTCTATCATTATATATGCGACTATTTCATAGAGGCTATAAAACTGATGAGTATGAGCAAGAAGACTATGCGTAAACGTATGGTGTTTAAGAATGCAGATATCATAAATGAGTCTCTCCTAAAAGGACAATCTGTGGGGGTGTATTTAGGACATTTCGGTAACTGTGAATGGATTTCGGGTATAGCGCTTTATCTGACAGATAAGTGTGTGTGTACACAAATTTATCATGTTATGGAGAGCAAGATATCTGACCGTCTCTTTCTCTTCATACGAAGCCGTATGGGTACTGTCAGCATATCAATGGCGGAGAGTTTGCGTCGTATCACTGAGTATCACATAAAAAAACAACCTATTATTGTGGGATTCCTTGCCGACCAAACTCCTTATTGGAACAATATACATTATTGGACAGACTTTCTAAATCATGATACACCCGTGCTGTCGGGCTCCGAACGTATATGCAAAAAATTTGACTATGCTGCTGTGTATCTCGATATCGTGAGAGTGAAGCGTGGATGGTATGAGGCAACGGTGATTCCTATTACAGAGCACTCAAAAGAAGAAGAGCAGTTTGTTATAACAGAAAAGTACTTCCGTTTGCTTGAAAAAAACATCCAACGTCAACCTCCGTATTGGCTTTGGACACATAAGCGCTGGAAGCGAACACGCGAAGAATTTAATCGCAGGTATGACCCCGTAACAGGAAGAGTAGATCTTAGTTGATATGTTTTTTGTAAGAGATAAAGGACAATTATGCAATAATATATTGCAGTACGCACACGTGTATGCATGGTGCAGAGAGAATCATCGCAGATGCATGTCAATGCGTTTTGCGTATAAGTACAAATATTTTCGTATTTGTCGTCTGCCGTGGCATAATTTTTTCGTGTATTCTCTCGTAAAACTATTTGGGAAGTTACACATCATCCCTGTGTATGATTATAGCACGCAGATAAACACACAACCCGATCTGTCTCAAATTCATTCTCCGTGGGCTATTGTAGAAGGTTGGACAATACGTTATTATGATTTGTTCTTAAAGTATAAGCGTGATATTTTAAATCTGTTTGCGTTTGATAATACGATAATAAGCAATACGAAGGATATTATCTGTCCACATGGATACGAAACTAATAAAGACGTGGTTAGAATAGGTCTACATATTAGGCGTGGCGATTATAAGAATTTTTTTGGTGGTAGATATTACTACGACACACAAACTTATTTAGATATAATAAGGCGAACAATAGCGCTATTCTCAGGTAAGGAGTTATTGGTTTTTATCTGTGGCAATGATGTGCAGGTTCAGAAACAGATTGCAACAGAACTAAAACAAAACGACAGTAACAAGGCTATCAATATAGTGTGTCCTAATGGTAGTCCGACAGAAGATTTATATGTGCTTTCTCAATGTGATTATCTCGTCGGACCATTAAGCACGTTTACCGTAGTCGCTACGATGTACGAAAAAGCTAAATTGCTTTGGATTGAAGAACCTCAACAAGAAATAGACTTACGAGAATTCAAAGATTTTAATTATTATTTTCGTCGTGTTTAGTCGCCTCTTCTATCTTTGCCAACATTACGAGTTGATACATCGTCTCCAGTTTGGCATAGAGATATCCTAAGTTACCGTCCAGAAAACCACCGTGTTTTATGTACATATCGAAAAACCCATAAAATGGGCGCCACAAAAGAGATGATAGCCCATATTTCTTATGTGCTCGTTTTGATATTTCTTGAGTGGTGTAGCGATTGATCTTTTCAACCATTGCACTTATGCTGTCGTTCTCTAAATGAATAAGTGCCAAATCGTGATGACAACCTGCTATTTTTTTTAGTTTCCCTTCAATATGAACTTTAGTATGAATGACGGGTGGCCAAGTGGCTCTGTCACGTTGGAAGAATCGCAGTTGGTGGTTGGGGTATTTCCCGTGCATGAATTTCCCCATGAAGAAATTTTTTCGTGGAATGAGAAAACCTGCTGGAGGATTTTGCTTTTTAATTTCTTCATAGAGATATGTTTTAAGTTCAGTAGTTACCAATTCGTCTGCATCAACAACCAATACCCAAGGGAAACGTGCTTGATGAATGGCAAAATCACGCGCAGGCTCTACGATATTACACTTTCCCTTTGGAAACGTAACAATCCGACAACCAAATTCGTCTGCAATCCTTACAGTAGAGTCGGTGCTTTCCATATCACAAATAACTATTTCATCAAAGTCTTTCACCGACTCCAACACTCTACGCAGATATTTTTCGGCGTTATAAGTATTGATTACAACTGATATTTTATTTTCCATAGAAGTATTTATTTAACACTTTTATCTCAATTAACTTCTCTTGATTCTTATTCTTGAATTGTTCAACATATTCGTGAGCGTGGTGAATAATCTCCAAGGCTTCGTCTTCATGCTCGATATAATAGTTCACTCTCTCTTCAAGGTCGGAATAATCACTTTTGATTTCAATATAATGATAATTTGGAATCAGTGTCCCCTCCATGAACCAAGTCTCAAATTCTGGACGCGGCATCACTGCGACACTATTTGATGACATCACCCACTTCAAATTGCTTGCTACATCATTTCCTTCTATAGCCATGATAAACTTATACCTCAAATGATCACTGATGGTCATTGCTGGGACCCTCCACTCCAAAAGATGATTTTCTCTGTGGTGAGAACTTGGTATGCCTGCATCTACCATCGGATGACCAAAGTATTTTTCCATAAAAAGCAATCGTTTCTTATTGTAGGCTTGTCCTCTAAACAATATCTTATTTTCTTTGTCGTGAAATGGTATTTTATCTTTTATGAATAAGAAATGACGTGCACTATCTAATTTTAGAATAACAGAATTGGCATTGTCTCCTTGAATGGGACGACTTTTCACTATTGACGGAGTGGTTGGCGTCTCAGTAACATCTCCAGGAATGAATCCACACCTTAGGTGACCAGGGAACCACCGCGATGTGCGATATAAATCCAGGTAATAAGCATTCTGATGACGACGATTGAAGTCTGACAATGTACGTAGTGACGGCATTGATTGGACTTGTGTGGCCCCGACTTTGCAGTAGTAATCTACACGTTTCTGTAGGTATTGTTTGTCAATAGTAGTGTCTGCTTTTTTCAGCATGTTTGGCAGAAAACTGACATAAACACTTTTAGGTATGCAGTGCCTTAAATAGCCTTCCACATAAAATTTCAAATTTGAGTTCTTGCCACTATGTAATAAATATCTTAAGTTCATTCTGTTGTCTTGTGAGTCTGTTTGTGTGTGCTTATAGTTCGTTGCATAAATATCTTCATCAAGAGCATTCTGGCATTCATCATATTGGTGATACTATCTCTCTTTGTTTCATCGCTTAGAAGGATTTGCTCTTCATTATAACTATAACTTTGCTCAAGTCCATTTGACAAAATATCTTTGCCCAAATTAAGATAATGTGTTCCGTTTTCAAAACAATAAGGAGCGACGGACGGCAACAGGTCTAAATGTGAACCCATATTCTGCTTTATTGCTTCTTTGTCCAAATCACTTGTCTGTAGTTTTTTAGGAATATACACATATAAAGGTACGGAATACTTATATTTATCTTTCACGTGACTTTCATCATAACGAAGTATATTTCTAACGTTATGGTCACCGAAGGCAAGTATTATGGTGTTGTCAGCAAGTGAAGATTGTTTTATCTGTGTCATAAAATCACCAAGCGACTGATTGGCATACTGAAGTCCCTTGCCAGTTTTTTCTTTTAATTCGTCATCATCAACCAACATAGGTGAGTCGTACCACAGTTTCGTGAGTTGTGGTAAGCGCACATTTGTAGGAAAAGTATAAGGAGGGTGATTTGTTGAGGTGAGTGCAATTATGAATTGTGGATTATCATGTTTTTCGGACAATTTTTTTAGCAGATAGGAATAGAGATATTGGTCATACACCCCGATAAGGCTTGTTTCTGCACCGTTGACGGTATTCATTATGTGTTGTTTCCCCTCCACTCTGTCAAAGAACTGGTGTGATAGTCCAAGGTCGATATTTTCCCAAGTCTGGTCCAATCCAGTTATGAAAGACGTATCATATCCATTCTGCTTAAAAGGTAGTGCTATAGATGACTTCAGAGAAGTCTCACGGTAGATAGAGTTGAAAAATGGTGAGACGGGGATGCCGAGTATGGTGCTTTCTAAGGAATAAATGGTGCCGTTACGGATGGATTGATAGTTGCGCAATACTAAATCTTCGTTCCAGTGGGGACGCAACGAACAAAGGAGATCCAACTCACTGCCTTTATCCATTTCGTTGAGGAATGTGCTCCAACTCTCATTAAAGACAAGCAGCACATTAGGCTTTTTATCACCTTGTAGATTGGAATTTTCCATGCATTTGAATAAGGCCGTTTCAATCAAACTATCCTCATCATTTTGAAAAACCCTATCTGGTGTCTGAAATTCTGGATAAGCCGTTCTTATAAGCGCTATGAGTGAACGATATCCATTTTCTGCCAATAAATCCTCTGTTGAGCGGAGTTGAAAACTTTTTTGTCGCTCAGACCACGCTTTTTTAATTAAATACAATGCATTCGGCACACATTCGTTAAGTGCATCGTTGGTGGAGACTATGAACGCCTCTGGTTGTAGGGTATATGTATTGACCGAACCACGCATCATAATGAATGTAATGCCCAACATCAAAATAGAAATCACTATTCGCCAGCGTAGTAAGAGTGTTTTATATGTGCGAGTGGTTCTCTTTAATTTGTTACCTATATATAATACTACAATAAACAAACACACTGCCCCCACGATTATCTTGCATAGAGGATAATCTTGCCACATGGTTTGCAATAAACTCATGGGATTTTCATTGAAGAAATCAAAAAAAACGAAGGAATAGCGTGTCGTGAAATTATCATGATAGAAGAACTCTCCCACCACAATCAAAGTCATAACTGTAAGTATTACTGCATAATAATATCTTATTACGGCGCCCAGTCGATATTTTAGTCTTTTTATATCACATAAGTCGGTGATTATAATCAGTAACAACACGGGTGCACCGATATATGCCAACACCTGCGCATCAAATCGCCAACTATTCCAGAGGAATAAACTATTAACATCAGCAGATGTTAGGTCGAAACGACACAACCAACACAAGCGTGCTACACCAAGTACAACAAATGCGAGTATCTCATAGACAAGATACATAACACACATATTTATTGCAGTAGTGTCTTTGTTGGTCTTCACGAGCACAAAGGTAGCGATTTTTTTTTGTGTTACAAAAATTATTTGGTGTTTACGTTTTTTTTGTATAATTTTGTGCTATCATGGTGAAAAAATACGATTTTCTCATTATCGGTGGCGGTGTTGCTGGTATGAGTTATGCCCTCAAGGTTGCGAGAGCAAAAAAAGGAAAAATCGCAATCCTCTGTAAAACGACCATAGAAGAAGCCAATACAGCCAAGGCTCAGGGAGGTATTGCCTCCGTAACAAACCTACTGGTTGATGACTTTGAGAAACACATAAATGACACGATGATTGCAGGTGATTACATAAGTGATCGTGCTGCAGTTGAACAAGTCGTCAGAAATGCTCCTGAACAGATTCGTGAGTTAGTCCAGTGGGGCGTGAATTTCGACAAAGACGAAAAAGGTAATTTTGACCTTCACAAAGAGGGAGGACATAGTGAATTTCGTATTTTACATCATGCTGACGACACAGGTTTTGAAATTCAACGAGGACTTATAGAGGCCGTACGTCAACATCCTGACATAGATGTCTTAGAACATCATTTCGCAGTAGAAATCATTACACAACATCATCTCGGCCTGCGTGTCACACGTCGTACACCCGATAAGGAGTGTTATGGTGCTTACGTACTTAATCCAGCAACTCAGAAGATAGACACCTACCTCGCTAAGGTCACAGTCATGTGTACAGGTGGCATCGGTGCCATTTATAAGACTACGACAAATCCAAATATAGCTACTGGTGATGGTATAGCCATGGTGTATCGCGCAAAAGGAATTGTAGAGGGTATGGAATTCGTACAGTTTCACCCTACAGCACTTTTTAATCCAAAAGAGACACATCCCGCTTATCTCATCACTGAAGCTATGCGAGGTTATGGAGGTATCTTACGTCTGCCTAATGGAGAAGAGTTTATGCACAAATACGACGAACGTTTATCATTGGCTCCACGTGATATCGTGGCACGTGCCATTGATAAGGAAATGAAAATTCATGCACTTGACCATGTGTGTCTTGATGTGACACATAAGAACCCTGAGGAGACTAAACACCATTTCCCAAATATCTATCACAAATGTCTAAGCATAGGCATTGACATAACAAAAGAATACATACCCGTGGTACCATGCGCACACTATATGTGTGGAGGTATTAAGGTTGATCTTGACGCACAGACCACCATCAAACGTCTTTACGCTGTCGGAGAATGTTCTTGTACGGGCCTTCATGGTGGAAACCGATTAGCAAGTAATTCCCTCATAGAAGCCGTGGTCTATGCTGATGCTGCAGCAAAACATACTTTAGACGTGATAGACCAATATGAATTTAACGAACGTGTACCTGAATGGAACGATGATGGCACCTTGACCAATGAAGAAAAGGTGCTCATTGCCCAAGATGCTAAAGAGGTGAATGAAGTCATGAGCACTTACGTTGGCATTGTACGTAGCGACCTACGACTACATCGTGCTTGGGAACGATTGGACTTGCTCTACGAAGAAACAGAACATCTGTTTAAGCGAGTAAAGCCGACTAAAGATATATGTGAATTGAGAAATATGATTAACGTAGGTTATCAGATTACACGCCAAGCATTAGAACGTAAGGAGAGTAGAGGGCTGCATTATACAATTGACTACGCTCCTCACGCTTTGGATGATAAATAACAAGATGACTACTAATTATATGCTATTTTTAGAAAAATTTCAAATTAACTGAGAAAAATTTGGTAGAATTACAATTTTTTCATAAATTTGCGACAATTAGAAACATATAATTTTAAAACAAAAGTTTATTTTTAGTTATTAACCAATTTATTAATCAAACAAAAAAGTTATGAAAAGAAACTTACTTTTGATTGCTTCGTTGTTTATTAGTGCAATGTCTTTTGCACAGGGTTGGGTGAAGCCAGATGTACCAGCTGGTACAACATTTGAGCTTTCAACTGACGACGTGCAGAACATTTACTATCTCTACAACAGAGAAGCAGGCGCTTTCTGGACAGAAGGCGGTTACTGGGGCACCAACGCAGTTTATGGTGACACAGGTTTGAAGTCTTATTTCACTCAGTTCGTTTCTGAAGAACCTATCGAAAGTCTTACAGAAAACACAGTGAAATTCCACACTTACACACTTAAGAAGGATAGATGGGACCTGTCATTCTATGACACAGACGCAACAATCTATGATGACTGGGGTGGTCGTACAGGAAAACCAGATACTCTCTGGTGCTACGAACTCAATGGTAATGCTATCCGTCTTTATCCAGCAGATTGTAACCCTAATATCACTCATGCAACTATGGGCGATGGTTACTCTGGTATTGACTTAAGTGATGAAGGCAATACAGCTATCAAGCCTCTTCTTGACATCAACGAAGAAGGTGTTGAGGGTGTTTATTGTGTAGATTGGGAGCTTATCAGTCTTGATGATTATGAGCAGTATTTAACTGGACTTGCTACTTATAACGCTGCTGTTGCACTTGGTGACTACATCCAAGAAGTTCTGGATGGTGACTATGCAACAGATGCAAATGTACAAGCAAAATTGCAAGATGCACAAGCTGTTTACGACAACACATCTTCTACTCTTGAAGAAATCAATGCTGCTAAGGAAGCTCTTCGTCTCGCTGTTGGTTATGCAGTAATCGGTGATGCTTCAGAAGATGATCCAAGAGATGCTACAATGTTCATTGAAAATGCAACATTTGATAATAACATCGATGGTTGGATTTGTACATACACAAGCGACGATGCTGCTGAATTCGGTTGGCTCGAGGGTAACCCTAACAAACCAGGACAATCTCACTACAACACTCCAGATGACGGTCACTTCTTGGATAACGCAATTCAAGCATGGGGCGGATTGACACACACACCAATCGGTGATGGTAAGCTCTATCAGATCCTTCCAAGTCTGCCAGCAGGTAAGTATGAATTCACTGTTGACGCTTGTGCTGTAATCGAAGGCCAAATAGGTACAGAATGTTCTGGTCTTGAACTTTATGCTATCGGTGGTGAATACGAAGTAGCTGATAACATCAGTACTGGTCAGTATGGTAACTACGTACCAAAGCAGTTCAAGGTTGTATTCGTTTCAACTGGTGGTAACATCGAACTCGGTGGACGTTCTGTAAGTACAAATGCTAACTGGTTTGCAATGGATAACTTCACACTCACATACTACGGTCCAGTAGAAGGTAACCCTGATAAGATTATCCTCGAAGACTATATCAAGAAGTGCGAAGAGCAATATCCTGACCTTGACGAAGTATATGCATACTGCGACGTTAAGGAAGCATATGAGACTTCTCTCAACAATGCAAAAGATGGTCTTGAAGAAACAGATCCAGAACCAGATTATTTGGCATTGAGAAATGACCTGCGCTCAAAGAAAGAAGCTCTTGACAACTCTGTTAGTGAATACGAGACAATCAATACAAAGATAACTACAGTCGAAGAGAAGGCTGACCAATTCAATGGTCACGAGCACTATCAGCCAATCGCTGACCAATTAGCAGACTTGGCAAATGACCTTCGTGAAAAGTATGAAGATGGAACAGCTACATCTGAAGATATCAGTGGCATTGACTCAATCGTAAGTCAAATCATCTCTGACGGTATCCGTCAATATATGCAGGCAGGTGACGAAGTAACTCTTCTCATCTCTGACCCTGACTTCTCAAGAGGTGGTGTTGATTGGGGTGGTGAATGCGTTGCTGCATCTAACTTCCAAATCAACACAAACGCAACTTACACTAACGACGAAGTAGAACCAGCTGTAACTATCAATAAGTTCATCGAACTCTGGAGAGCTGGTGCAGCTCTTGGTGATGGTTGGATGGCAACTCAGATTGCAAACGTACCAGAAGGTCTCTATACTCTCGGTGTTGACGCTATCGCATGTGACCAAGTAAGTGGTACTGCTGCTGAAGACATCGTAGGTATGTCACTCTATGCAGTAGAAGAAGACGGAACAACTCAACGTCAGGCTCTCGGTACTGCTGCAGGTACTCCACAACACTTCGAACTCTCATTCCTTAAGAATAATGCAGATGCAATTCTTGAAATTGGTGGTCTCGTAGAAAGCACAAATGCTAACTGGTTGGCAATGGACAACTTCACTCTTACTTATATGGGTAAGGATGCAGATGCGATGCAGGCAACTCTTAAAAACCTCATCGCAGAATGTATGGAACTTTCAGCTGAAGTACCAGGTGTACAGGCTGCTCAAGACTTGTTAGATGCTATTGCAACAGCATCAGACGCTGTTGGCCAGAGTTACGACACAATGAAGGATGCTTATCTTGCACTCTCTACAGCACGTACTGCTGCAAAGAAAAATATCAACGCATACAATGAACTCTATGAAGCTATTGAAGATCTGGATGAGGCTATGACAACTTATGCAGAAACTGCAACAGAAACTGCTTATACTTATGCAGGAATTGTAATGAGTGAAGTAGCTGATAAGTGGTCAAATGGTGAATACACTACAGACGATGCACTTGCACAAGTTGATGTAATTGAAGATGCTATAGCTCGTCTCCGTATCCCTGTTATCCCTGGAGGTGTAAGCGAAGAGAATCCATTTGATATGACAGTTGCTCTCATTAACCCAGCATACGATGAAAGTACTGAAACATCAGGTAAGGCTTATACAGGTACTAAGGGTTGGACATTCGAAAATGAAGGTCCTGTTACTCACATGAACATCTCAACTACTCCACGTCCTTACGGCGCAGAAGAGCCTACAATGACTAACTTCGCTCAGATGTGGTGCGGTACAGGTGAACCTGTTGGAAATGGTAAGATTGAACAGACTCTCAATTATCTCCCTGCTGGATACTATGTACTTGGTGCATATGTAATCGCAGCTAACGAGAACTTTGAGGAGTACAGTCTTGACTCTATCTATGAGGACACTGCATTAGTACGCGTTGACACTATTTGGAATGAATACGTAGTTGATGGCATGCAGATGTATGCTTTAGAGAATGGTGTTGAAGCTAGTCTCGTTACAAAGGTATTGCAGACAGAAGCTGGTCAACCTGAACATGCTTCAGTTCTCCTCAATAAGGTAGGTGGTGAAGAATCTTCTATCTCATTCGGTGTAAGAACAATTGATACTAATGGTAACTGGATCGGTTGCGACAACTGGACTCTCACTTATCTGGGAACAGATGAACCTACAGGTATTGAAACAACTGAAGAACTTGTGAAGAACAATCTCGTCGGCAATGTTTACAACCTCGCTGGTCAGAAGGTTAACGCAATGACTCCTGGTAATATCTATATTATCAATGGTAAGAAAGTATTATTGAAATAAAATACTAAATTGAAAAAAAGGGAGACAAACGTTTGGTTTGTCTCCTTTTTTTTTCTACCTTTGTGTCATGGAACTCAACGAATCAAAAATCATGCAGGCATTCGCAAAGTATGACCTGAACCTTGACGATGACAAGATCGCACAAGAAGTAAAAAACATCTTACAAAAAAGAGAACAGTATAACACGACAGAAGTGAAGACTTTCCTTCTTAATTGTGTGGACCTCACTACTTTGAAAACCGATGATAGTGAAGACAGTGTGATGGCCTTTACGGAGAAAGTGAATAAATTCTCAGAAGCATATCCTAACTTAGGGCATGTGGCAAGCATCTGTGTTTATCCTAATTTTGCAAAGACAGTATATGAGACTCTTGAAAGTGAAGAGATAGGTATCACTTGCGTGGCTGCTTGTTTCCCATCATCTCAGTCGTTCATTGAGGTGAAGATAGCAGAGACAGCACTTGCCTGTAGGGATGGAGCCACAGAGATAGATATAGTTCACAGCGTGGGAAAATTCCTTGTAGAAGACTACGAAACGGTAGCGGATGAGATAAGTGAACTAAAGAGTGTTGTGGGCGAAGACCGCACTATGAAAGTCATACTTGAAACAGGCGCTTTGAAAACAGCAACTAACATCAAACGTGCCAGCATACTCGCAATGTATAGTGGAGCCGACTTCATTAAGACTTCTACGGGTAAGATGGAACCAGCAGCAACACCTGAAGCTGCATACGTCATGTGTCAGGCCATACGTGAATACTACCAGGAGACAGGCATTCGTGTCGGATTCAAACCTGCAGGTGGAATGAAAGTGGTGGATGACGCACTGACCTATTACACGATAGTGAAAGAAGTGTTAGGTGATGAGTGGCTCACACCAAAATACTTTAGGTTAGGTACCAGTAGTTTGGCAAATAAATTATTGAGTGACATCACAGGCAAGGAAGTTAAGTTCTTTTAATGTCTAAAACTTAAATTTTATTTTTGTGAGATAAAATCTGAGAGAGGGGTTTCTTTACGAAATCTCTCTCTTCTATTCGTGGATGTGGCAGCGTCAGTTGTGGGGTGTGCATGGTGATGCCTTCATATATGAGAATATCTATATCGATGGTGCGGTCCTGATACGCAGTTGTATCATTGATAGTTGCACGCTTATTCGTTCTGCCTAATTCTCGTTCGATTTGTTGCGTTGTTCGTAGAACTTCTATCGGCGATAAGGTGGTCTCAACAACTACGGTGGCATTTACGTATTTATTTTTTGAGTCATAACCTTGTGGCTCTGTCTCTATCAAATCGGATTGACGCACGACTACGCCAATCCGATTGTTTATTTCGTTGATAGCAGCATGGATGTGACCATACCTGTCACCTAAGTTGCTACCCAGTCCAAGAAATACTTCAGTCATTACAAGATAAGTAACGAATCACCGTATGTGCCGAAGCGATATTTCTTCTTTATTGCCGTTTTATAAGCTTCCATCACCATTTCATATTCTGCAAAAGCACACTGCATCATAAGCATAGAGGAGAGAGACATTTGGAAGTTACAAACGAATGCATCTGCTATGTGGAAGTCATAAGGTGGGAAGATGAACTTATTTGTCCAACCCTCATACGCCTTTAGTTTTCCTTCAGGTCCTGCAGCTGATTCCAAACAACGCATGGTGGTACTACCTACGGCACACACTCTATGCCCATTCGCTTTGGTCCTATTGACTACTTCGCAGGTCTCTTCTGTGACAAACATCTCTTCGCTGTCAGACTTATGTTTGTGAAGGTCTTCGACATCGATAGCGCGGAAATTACCTAAGCCAGCGTGTAGGGTGACATATACTTGTTCCACTCCTTTTATCTCCATACGTTTCAGTAGTTCGCGAGAGAAATGCAACCCTGTCACAGGGGCAGTCATAGCACCTTCAACACGAGCATATATGGTTTGGAAATCATCTAAGTCGTGTTCATCTGCTTCGCGGAACATTCTCACATCGCCAGGTATAGGGGCTTCGCCTAAGGAATATAATGTTCTTTTAAAGTCTTCATTGTCGCCGTCCCACAGAAAACGCAATGTACGCCCACGCGATGTGGTGTTGTCAATGACTTCTGCTACAAGGAAATCATCTGGACCAAAATAGAGTTTGTTACCAATACGTATCTTACGTGCAGGGTCAACCAACACATCCCATAAGTGCATGCTCTCATTCAGTTCACGAAGCAAAACCACTTCGATTCGTGCACCTGTCTTCTCTTTGTTACCATAGAGTCGTGAAGGAAATACGCGTGTGTCATTCATGACGAACGCATCACCCTCCTCAAAGTAATCTAAGATGTCTTTGAATTTCTTAAACTCAAGTTCTCCACTGTCTTTATGAAGAATCATGAGTTTAGATTCATCTCTGTACTTAGAAGGACGCTGAGCAATTCTCTCTTGAGGTAACTCAAATTGAAATTCACTTAACTTCATAATTTTCTATTTCTTCTATTGTTATTGTTTCGTTTATTTTGTAATCTCCTACACGTGTTCTGCATAGGTCTGTGAGATAAGCACCAGAATGCAATGCTTCACCTATGTCGCGTGCTAATGCACGTATGTACGTACCTTTGCTACAGACAACCCTTATCTTTAGTTGAGTTATTGTCTCTCGTCCCTCGTCTCTCGTCTCTCCTCCCCCAAATAACAGTTCTATTTCATCTATCACTATTTTCTTTGCTTTCAGTTCTATGTCTTCACCCTGTCTTGCAAATTTATAAGCACGTTTACCATTTACCTTCACTGCAGAAAACAATGGTGGCACTTGTTCTATCTCACCTTGAAACAGTTTTAGGACTTGTTCTACGGTTGCTTTATCTATGTGATTCACGGGGTATTGTGCATCTTCTTCCGTTTCTTTGTCGAACGATGGAGTGGTGGCTCCCAATTTCAATGTGGCGATATATTCTTTTCTCCCAAGTTGCAGGCGTTCTATCTTCTTTGTTGCCTTACCTGTACACACCAATAAGACTCCTGTTGCTAAGGGGTCAAGAGTGCCTGCATGTCCTACTTTTATTTTTTTTATGCCAAATTTCTTTTTCAGCAGCCACCTCACCTTTGCAACCACCTGAAATGAAGTCCATCCGTATGGTTTGTTGAATGCGAGTATCTCTCCTTCTTCAAATTGTTCCTTTGTGAAATTCTGCATTATAAGATATTATTAGCAACACAATTGCCAGATAAGTACGACGACACCCACAATAGCGCAATATAATGCGAACCAAATCATCTTGCCTTTTCTTACGAGGTCAATCATCCACTTACATGCGAAACAACCTGTTATGAACGATGCAAGAAAACCGACGACTAAAGCAGTGAGAGAGATGCCCGCCATAGCTACGTCTAATCCCTCTTTTGCTATCTTCACAATGTCTAAGAGGGCTTCTCCCAGAATTGGAGGTATAACCATCAAAAAGGAGAACTGAGCTAATGTCTCTTTCTTATCTCCCAATATAAGACCTGTGCCGATGGTGGAACCAGAACGAGATAAACCTGGCAATACTGCTATAGCTTGTGCCACTCCGATGATGAGTGCGTCCCATCTGGATATGTGTTCCTTCAAACGTGGTTTGGAGAAATAAGAGAAGGCAAGAAGCAGGGCAGTGATAAGAAGGCAGACTCCCACAACAACCAAACTGTCAAATTGTTCCTCAACAACATCCTTGAAACACAGCCCAACGATGGCTACAGGAATCATTGAAATCAAGATATTTACAATATAACTCTGTTCTTGATTGAGAGATACTTGTTTCTGGTCTAACCTGAACAAACCCTGTAGGAGTTGCATTATTTCTTTACGAAGTATCACCAATGTGCTACATACCGTTGCCACATGTACAACCACGGTGAACATCATCACCTGTTCTGGGTCTTCTATCCCCAGCAATTCCCCAGCAATTGCAAGATGTCCACTACTGCTGACAGGTAGATATTCCGTAAGCCCTTGGAATATGCCCATGATAAGGGCGGTTAACCAATCCATTATTGTTTGATGTTTTTATTTTCTGTGTTATTACTCTTCACTAAGATGGAAACTATGATAAATAAGAATCCAAAGAGACAAACAACGGGTGCTACACCTATTCGGAGGGTGCTGAAGATATCTTCATTAAATGCCTCCTCAGTAGTGCCATTGCCAGACATAAGAATAAATCCAATGAGTACGATGACTATACCCACAATGAGTAGGATGTAGTTTTTTCTTCCAAATGCTAAATTCATATATGATACAGTTCGTTTGTGTTAAGTCTTAGATATCTCCATAACGAGAACGACGTGCAAAGCATAGTAATAAGAATACCAAAGACGAGTACAGCTCCACAGATTATGATTTCACTTTCCAAGGTGACTACCTCTTTCAAGTTTACTTCATAAGTCAGAACAGACTCAATCCCTATTATCAATAACGCGCTTGCCGCTATACCTGCAATAAATCCCAACAAAAGTCCACGATAAACAAAAGGACGACGTATGAAACCCCAGCTTGCCCCAACCAGTTTCATGGTGTTTATGGTGAAACGTTGTGAGAAGATCGACATGCGTACCGTGTTGTTTATGAGTGAGAAAGATATGTAAGTGAATATGATGGCAATAATAAGCAGTACAAAACTTATCTTCATGATGTTGTCATTGACAGCATCTATCAGATCTTTTTGATACATCACATCCATCACCTTATGAGTATTTTTTAGTTCCCTGACAATTCTCTTCAGACTCGCAGTGTTAGAATACTGAGCTTTAACCTTTATGGCAAACGATGCTGTAAATGGGTTATAACCAAGAAATTCTGAAGGATCGGTACCCATTGACTCCGTAATCTCTTCAGCGGCCTGTTCCTTAGAGATGTAGTTTAGTTCTTTTACATAAGGCTTAGCGCGCAACATCTTCTCCAACGAAGTAATATCTTCCTTACTCAGTTGATCATTCAATAACACTTCCACGTTTATGTTTTCTCTGACATAAGTGGAGAGGTTTTGTGCTGTCAAGACAAAGAACACGATTGTTCCTAACAGTATCAAAACTAATGTAGTACTAAGCAATGTCGTGAGAAACTGCTCACCAAATATATTATGTTTTTTATGTTTACTTCCCATTATTTCTGTATTCAAAATGCATAATACACCAATTTGAGTGCAAAGATAATAAAATAAAAGGCATTTTCCAAAAAAAACTTTCTGCTCGACAGTCTTATTTCTTTTTTTATTATTAACTTTGCATTCAGTTTTTGAGAAATGAAGAGATATGCAGGACACTCAACTATGGTATGATATTTGGTTTGTGCTTGAATTGCTTGGTACATTTGCTTTTGCCATATCTGGCATCAGACACGCCGCAGCAAAGAAGTTTGATTGGTTTGGTGGTTTCGTATGTGCCATTGCTGTTGCTATTGGCGGAGGTACGTTGCGTGACGTTTTGTTAGGTGTTACACCCTTTTGGATGACCGATCCAATATACGTCATTTGTACCGTTGTGGCACAGATTTTTATGATATTTTGCAGTAAATACATGACTCGTCTTGACAATGCATGGTTTGTGTTTGATGCTATCGGATTAGGGTTGTTCACTGTGGCAGGTATGGAGAAAACACTCAATATGGG
>R20__coassemble_996_pt1 | contig 18149 bp, 16 predicted proteins | sample R20__metabat2_high_PE_015 | metagenome-assembled genome bin R20 | reverse complement strand
TTTACAACTATAACTACGGCGAGACTCCAACGACAGAGACTTATAAGGCTGTCGGCGGTGCTACTATCGTAACAGCTACTGCTCCTACACAAGAGGGTTACACATTCCTCGGCTGGAACACCGAAGAGGACGGTACGGGTGACTCTTACCAGGCAGATGCAGAGTTCACAGTGCCTGCAGAAGCAACTACACTCTACGCACAATGGGCAGAGACTGCTTCCGTCACAATGAATATCTCTGCAGCACAATGGGCTACTTTCGTTGCACCATTCGACGTGGACTTGACAGAGATTGAGGGTGAAGAGGTATATGCTTACACTATCAACGAAAACGGAGAGAGAACTAAGGTGGCAAGCACAGCAGATGCAGAAAACGTTATCCCTGCTTGCACTCCAGTGGTTGTTTACTGCGAAAACGCTCTCAGCCAAGTATTCACAGGCGTGGCTACTACCAATGAGAATATCATCAGCGGTGAGGAAGGCAACTGCCTCGTGGGTGTTCAGAGTCTGACAGAAATCACGCCTACAAGCGACGAGACAGCATACGTGCTGCAAAAGAAAAATGACGTAGTCGGCTTCTACGCGGTGAAGACAAATACGCTGAAACTCAAAGCAAACAATTGCTATCTGAGCATACCTGCTTCTGTGGCTGTGAAGTCATTCATCGGTCTTGACGGTGAAGCTACTGGTATAGAAGAGAGAGAAGTGAGAGAAGTGAGAGAAGTGAGAGGAGGGTTCAACCTCGCAGGTCAGAGAGTAGGCGGTGACTACAAGGGTGTGGTGATTGTGAATGGTAAGAAAATCATTAAATAAGTTTTTACACGATATGAAAAAGAATTATGTGAGTCCAGTGGTTGAAGTGGAGTACTTCAATGTGAACGAGAATATCATGGCTGGTAGTCCAACCGTAGGACCAACCATCCAAGACGAAGAAGCAGACGATCCAACCAATCCGGATAATAACCTTGCAAAAGAAGAAAGTTGGGGTAATATATGGTAAAAATAACGTTTCCTGATGGCAGCCAGCGCGAATACAGCGCTGGCGTCACAGGCCTACAAATAGCAGAAAGCATCAGCCCACGACTGGCGAAAGAGGTGTTGGCTGTCGGCGTGAACGGACAGACAACGGAACTGAATCGCCCAATCAACGAAGATGCTACGGTGGTGCTCTATAAATGGGAAGACGACGAGGGTAAGCATGCCTTCTGGCATACAAGCGCACACCTCATGGCAGAGGCTCTGCAGGAACTCTACCCTGGTACACAATTCGGTATTGGACCTGCAATAGAAAATGGCTTCTACTACGACGTGATGCCACCAGAGGGAGTGAAACTCTCTGACGCTAACTTCCCTGAGATAGAGAAGAAAATGGCTGAACTGGTGCAAAAGAAAGAGGCACTGGTGAAAGCAGACATCAGTAAGGCAGATGCCTTGAAACAATTTGGAGATAAAGGACAGACGTATAAGTGTGAACTGATAGAAGACCTGGAAGACGGACAAATCACAACGTACACACAGGGAGCATTCACCGACCTCTGTCGTGGTCCACACCTCGTTGACACAGCAGAGATAAAAGCTGTCAAAGTACTTTCACTGGCTGCAGCCTATTGGCGTGGCGACGAGAAACGCCCTATGATGACTCGTATCTATGGCATCTCCTTTCCAAAGAAAAAACTACTCGATGAGTATCTGGAGAAACTGGAGGAAGCCAAGAAACGTGACCACCGTAAGATAGGTAAGGAGATGGACCTCTTCTTCTTCTCTGACAAGGTGGGTAAGGGACTGCCTATGTGGTTGCCAAAAGGTACTGCATTGCGTCTGCGACTGCAGGAGTTCTTGAGAAAAATTCAAAAAAAATATGGTTATCAAGAAGTAATCACTCCACATATCGGTGGTAAGTCACTCTACGTGACATCAGGACACTGGGACCACTACGGACAAGACTCCTTCCGTCCTATCACCACACCTGAAGAGGGGGAGGAGTACTTACTCAAACCAATGAACTGTCCTCACCACTGTATGGTCTATGCTAACAGCCCACGTTCATACAAAGACCTGCCTCTGCGTATTGCAGAATTCGGTACGGTGTATCGTTATGAACAGAGTGGAGAACTGCACGGACTGACACGAGTACGCTCGTTCACTCAAGACGATGCACATATCTTCTGTATGCCAGAACAGGTGAAGCAGGAGTTCCTCAACGTGATGGACATCATCAACATAATCTTCAAAGCACTTAAGTTTGAGAACTTCGAAGCACAGATATCTCTGCGCGACCCTAACAACAAAACCAAATACATCGGTTCGGACGAGGTGTGGGACGCAGCAGAACGTGCCATCATAGAAGCATGCGAGGAGAAGGGATTGCCTGCTCGTAAGGAGACAGGTGAGGCTGCCTTCTACGGACCAAAACTGGACTTCATGGTGAAAGATGCCATCGGACGCCGTTGGCAGTTGGGTACCATACAAGTGGACTATAACCTACCTGAACGCTTCAAATTGGAATACACAGGTACGGACAACGAAAAACATCGTCCAGTGATGATTCACCGTGCACCATTCGGTAGTATGGAACGTTTCGTGGCTGTGCTCATAGAACACACTGCCGGACACTTCCCTCTCTGGCTCACACCAGACCAGGTGGTGGTGCTACCTATATCGGAGAAGTTCAACGGCTACGCAGAGCAAGTGAAGAAATATCTCAACGAACAAGACGTGCGCACCATCGTTGATGACCGTAACGAGAAGATAGGACGTAAGATTCGTGATAACGAGATGAAACACATCCCTTATCTCTTAATAGTGGGAGAAAAGGAAGCTGCTGAAGGACTCGTAAACGTAAGAAAACAAGGACAGAACGGTGAGCAAACTACTATGAAGATGGAAGAGTTTGCACAACAGGTGCTGAATGAAGTGCGTGAGATGACTGAGAGCATTTAATGTGCTTCAAGCCAGTTGGTACCCCAACCTGAATCAGCGATGAGTGGTACCCGTAGCGAACAAGCATTTTGCATCTCTTCAAGAACTAAGCGTTGCATCTGTTCACGTTCATCTTCATAGACACTGAAATTCAGTTCGTCGTGTACTTGAAGAATCATTTTAGAATGCAGGGACTCTCTCTGCATTCTTTTGTCTATATTGATCATCGCTATCTTGATGATGTCGGCTGCCGTTCCTTGGATAGGAGCGTTGATGGCGTTGCGCTCAGCATAACCACGTACGACGGAGTTGCTACTGTTGATGTCGGGCAGATAACATCTGCGACCGAAGAGGGTGGTGGCATAACCACAATCTCGTACTTTATTGATGGATTGGTCCATATAGGCCTTTACCCCGTGATAGGTGGTGATGTACTCGTCAATGAGTTCTTTGGCTTCGCTGCGAGAGACTTGCATGCGCTCAGCCAAACCAAAGATGCTGATGCCGTAGATGATGCCGAAATTGGCGGTCTTGGCCTTACGACGTTCTGATGATGTCACTTCTTCAATGGGTTTCTTAAAGAGCTTGGCGGCTGTGGCTGCGTGGATGTCTTGACCTTGCAGGAATGCATCAATGAGGTGCTCATCCTGACTCAGATGAGCCATCACACGTAACTCTATCTGTGAGTAGTCAGCTGAGAAAAAGGAACACCCTTCATCGGGGATAAATGCCTTGCGTACTTCCTTGCCGTTCTCGTCACGAATAGGTATGTTTTGTAGGTTTGGATTACTCGATGATAATCGACCTGTCACCGTCACAGCTTGATTGAAAGAGGTGTGTAGGTGGCCCGTGGCGGGGTTGATGAGAGTGGGTAGAGCATCTATATAGGTTGAAAGGAGTTTCTTGTAACCACGATACTCCAGTATCTTACTTACAATCGGATGCTTGTCTTTAAGGTTTTGAAGCACCTCTTCTGATGTGACATACTGACCTGTCTTCGTCTTCTTAGCCTTATCTGTGATTTTCAATCGGTCGAAGAGTGTCTCTCCTACTTGCTTGGGTGAATCTACATTAAATGCCTCGCCTGCCAATCCGTAAATATCGTATTCCAGTTCGCGCATTTTACTCGTGAACTCCTCAGAGCTGGTGCGTAGGGAGTCGGTGTCAAGACATACTCCATTTTGCTCCATGCGTGAAAGGACGGGGACAAGTGGCATCTCTATATTACGAAAGAGATCGTAAACACCATCACGCTTCATCTCTGCAATGAGAGCATCTCTCGTCTCTAATGAGTAGTTGCCGTCGTCATAAGCACGTCGGTCGGAACGCAGAACGTAATGGGCTAACATCACGTCGAAGAGCTCGGTGTCGAACGATTGAGTCTTCAGCGCTTTCTTAAGATCGAAACCAATGGTCACTCCCGCGTCAGGGTGGGTGACGTAATGAACAGATGATTCTGTGCTTGGTTTGAAGGTGGTAGGCTTTGCAGGTTGTTCACCAAATAAATCCAACTGAAGAGTCTGAGTGCTTGGCGAGGGAGTAGGGGTGGCGGGTTGATTTATGTTTTTAAGAAATCCCCAAAATTCCAAATCTTGATAAAGACGTTGCAACTCGTCTTCGTTAGACGATTTGCGAGAGAGTTCGTCTAAGTTCAACTCCATAGGCACGTCGGTCTTGATGGTGACAAGGAGTTTCGAAAAACGTATTTCTTCTTTATTGTCTTCAATCTTTTTCTTGATGGCACCTTTCAGTTGATGTGTGTTCTCAAGCAGGTTGTCGATACTGCCAAATTCATTGATGAGTTTGACGGCTGTCTTCTCACCCACACCAGGACAACCAGGCACGTTGTCTGAACTGTCACCCATCAACCCGAGTAGGTCTATCACTTGTGTCGGAGAATTGATGCCGTACTTCTTACAAATCTCTTCATTACCCCACACATCAAAACCGTTGCTTGCGTGTTGGGGACGAAGCATCTTTACGTTGTTAGTGATGAGTTGTCCGTAGTCTTTGTCTAACGTCATCATGTAGGTGATGAGATCAGGCTGGCGTGATGCCTGGAAGGCAAGTGTCCCTATTACGTCGTCTGCTTCAAATCCTGCCACTTCATAAACGGGTATGTTCATGGCGTGAAGGATGTCTTTTATGATAGGCACTGACGTGCGTATGTCTTCTGGGGTAGCTTCACGCTGTGCTTTGTATTGAGGATAGATTTCATTGCGAAATGAACCACCACGGGGGTCAAATGCTACACCTACATAATCGGGGTTCTCGCGACGAAGCATATCGTTCAGAGTATTGATAAATCCGAAAATAGCAGATGTGTTCATTCCCTTAGTGTTTATGCGAGGAGAACGAAGAAGAGCATAATAGGCCCTGTAAATCATAGCATAAGCATCAACTAAAACTAATTTTTTCATCGTTTATGTGTTGTTATATTGTGTTAAGGCATAAGCAGTGAACTGTCTCCGTAACTGAGGAAACGGAAATCGTGTGTAAGAGCATAATCATAGACCTTGTGCCAGTCTTCTCCAATAAAAGCAGAGACGAGCAAGAGCAGAGTGCTTTGTGGCTGGTGGAAGTTGGTTACCATCCAGCGCACAATATGATAATGATAGCCTGGAGCAATGATGATTTGAGTCGTCGTGTGGAGGGCTTGGAGTTGGTTCTTGTCAAGATAATCAAGGATGTTTTGCAACGCCTTAATTGTGGAGAGGTCAAACTGTGTGTCGTAGGGCTCCCACTGATTAACATGGAGTTCTTCTTCAGACAGGTCAAGATTGTTGTGTAGTTTACACCCAATATAATACAGACTCTCAAGGGTACGCACGGAGGTGGTGCCTACGGCAATGGCTTTGCCTTCATGACGAATCAACTTCTCAATGGTGTGGCGCGAAACTACTATATATTCAGAATGCATCTCATGCCCTTCAATCTCTTCACTCTTGACGGGCTTGAAAGTACCTGCACCAACGTGTAGGGTTATCTCTTCGCGATCAATGTTTAAGGCATCTATCTTCTGCAAGACGTCGGTCGTGAAGTGCAGACCTGCTGTGGGTGCAGCAACAGAACCTTGTATCTTTGAATAAACCGTTTGATAGGTTTGTTTGTCGCTCTCTTCGGTATGGCGATTGAGATAGGGAGGGATAGGTAGCTCGCCTTGACTATCTAATAATTCCGCAAAGGTCATATCGTTACTCCAAGAGAACTCTATAATGTGATAGTTGCCGTGAACACCTTTACGCTCGACAGTGAGAGACGTGCCGTCAGAGAGTGGCAGAGAGAGTGTGCCTTCTTTCCACTTTTTCATGTTCCCAATCATGCAAACCCACTGACAATGACCTTGAGATGCAAAATTCTGAGCATAATCAATGGGGAGAAATGGCTCAAGACAGAACACTTCTATCAACGCACCGGTGTCTTTGTAGAAACGAAGTCGGGCTTGAATGACTTTGGTGTTGTTGAACACCATCATCTCGCCTGATGGGAGATAATCTGTGATGTTGTAAAAATGGTCTTCAGAGATTGTTTCTTCTTTAGATTGAAAACCATGTGAGGAATAAATCAGTAGCTTACTCGTGTCTCGTTCAGCTACTGGGTATTTCGCAATACGTTCGTCGGGAAGGTCGTAGGCGTAGTCTTTAATCTTTATATGTCGTGGGGTCATAGATGTTGCGTTCATATTCATCAATTATCTCTTGCGTATTGCCTTGTTGAATTTTGTCATATAACTGACGGAAGTGCTCCATGATTCTTGTCTGTATCTTGCTCTTATCAAACGTTAGTCCTACTATGGTGGCTAAAGATACAGGGTTGGGAGCATCACTGCAGAATTTAGTTTGGTTGACGTTGAGACCAATACCAATAACACAATCTTTTATGCGTGTGGATTCAAGGTTGCACTCAATCAGTATTCCTGATATTTTTTTGTTTCGCCAATAAATGTCGTTGGGACGCTTTACACGCACGTCATCAATGTACTCAGATAATGTCCTTTGAATGGAGATGGCAATGCTTTGGGAGATGATGAACTGGTCCTTTGCATCAAGAAATAAGGGGTGGATGATGATTGACATCAATATGTTGGCGCCTCGCTGACTCTCCCACTTGTGATCGCTCTGACCACGACCAGCGGTTTGGAAGTCTGTCTCTACGATGGTAAAATCGGGAAAATGCACCCCAGACTTAAGCATGTCTTTGACATATTGATTCGTGGAAACAGTCTCATGTAAGTGTATTATGTTTGACATCATCTCTTCTTCTTAAAAAAAGTTCTTATTAGTTCGGCTGCTTCAGTTTCACAAATACCTTTTATTACCTCTGTCTTCTTATGAAGTGCATCTGGTGCATAAATTGTGTAACCACGCTTCTCGTCGCTGGCACCATAAACAAGACGTCCTAACTGACTCCAACCAATTGCTCCAGCACACATGACACAAGGCTCCAAAGTGACATATAGCGTGCATTGGTCAAGGTATTTACCCCCAAGATATTCCGAGGCTGCCGTGATGGCTTGCATCTCTGCGTGAGCCGTGACATCACATAAACGCTCGGTTAGGTTGTGACCTCGTGCGATAACTCTTCCACCGGACACTACAACAGCTCCAATAGGTACTTCATCTGCATCAAATGCGCGACGTGCTTCCAAGAGAGCCTCTTTCATGTATCTCTCGTCGTCAGTCATCGCCTTCCTTGATTTCTTCAAACTCTACATACTCCCCTTCGTCATCACCGAAAATTTTGTGTTCATTCATATCGTGTGAGTTATTAATTGTCTCGTTAATTGATTCTTGGTCGGTATTATCTTGATTACCACGAAAGAAAGACTTAACCTTGGACCAAGTCTTATAAATGCTCCAGCTCATCATCACAAAGAAGATGAGCAACATCATAAATAGGAATGTTAAGAAACCCATTTCAAACGTACTATGGAGATGATAAGATAAAGCCCAATGCAAGATGCTAAACCACGGGAGAGTAATTGCAAAATGCTACCTTCGCCTAACAGTACAAATAACAACATAATAGAACCACACAAAACGATGAACATAATGCGTAAACGATTGTCGCCGTCGTGGTGGTTGAATTTCAAACTGAACATAGGTATCTCTGACACAAGCAACCAACAAAACATAATCACAAACAGAAATAACCAAAGACTGTTAAACATAGGTGACGTCAAAAAAACTTTAGCCCCAACAAGCAGACCTGCCCAAAAAAGAGCATTGGCTGGAGTAGGCATACCAATAAAGGTTTCGTGTTGACGTGTGTCTATATTGAATTTTGCAAGACGTAATGCTGAAAAGGCAGGTATCAGAAATGCTGTGTAAGGAAGAATGTTGAACCAGAATGGACCATACATAAAAGATGGGTAATACACTTGACTGAACAAAACAAATACCATAGCACCAGGTGCTACACCAAAGGTGATTGCATCTGCCAAACTGTCTAACTCTACACCCATAGGACCACTCACACCTAACTTGCGTGCAACCATGCCATCAAAAAAATCAAAACATGCACCTAAAAGTATAAATATGAGTGTGGTGGAGAAATGGTTGTGAAATGCTGCACCTGTCGCAATACAACCACAGATGAGGTTGCAACAAGTAATCATATTGGGAATATGTCGTCTCATTTTAAATTTGCTATTATGGTTTCGTCACCTGTAGTACGCTGATTCATCTCAACCAGGATCTCTGCATCCAAAGGTAGGTAGACATCTACTCGTGAACCAAATTTAATAAATCCGAGATGATCATCAATATAAGAATTCATGCCTTCTTCTACGTAAGTCACAATGCGACGAGCCATCGCTCCAGCCACTTGACGAACTAAAACTTCCTGTCCATGAGGCGTCTGGATGACAACTAATGAACGCTCGTTCTCTGTGCTGGCTTTTGGTAGCCATGCTTTCATGAATTTACCATCTTGATGCTCTACTTTTGTGATGATACCCTCGCAAGGAACCCAGTTTGCATGTACGTTGGTAAGACTCATGAAAATGCTCACCATAATACGTCTGTCGTGAAAATAATCGTTCTCTTCGACCTCCTCTATCACAACGACCTTTCCATCTGCAGGAGCAACTACAGTCTTGGTCGTAGCACCCTGAAACATGCGGACAGGACAACGGAAGAAATTGAGCAAAATGGCATAAATAACGGTGAATACTAGTACGATTATGTTGCCCCACCAAGGATGACCTATGTTGAAATTGGCAAAAATAATCGCACACATAACTATCGTGGCAATGATTAGGGTTTCTTTTCCTTCACTATGAATCCTAATCTTATTACGCCTCTTGTTGTGAATAACAGATTTTCCCATATTGATTGCAAAAGTACAACTATTTTTCAAGAATTCCAAAATTTTTCGTGACTTTTATTTGGTGTATTGCAAAAATTTTACTAATTTTGCACTCGCATTTGAGAAAATGCCTCAATAGGATTGGGCTATAGTATATCGGCTAACACGTCAGATTTTGGTTCTGAAGAGCCTAGTTCGACTCTAGGTAGCCCAACTCCTAGGTTAACCATCAAAACGATGGACTTGTAGCTCAGTTGGTTAGAGCAACAGACTCATAATCTGGAGGTCACAGGTTCAAGCCCTGTCTGGTCCACGAAAAAAGCATCTCAACTAAGATGCTTATTTTGTTTTATATTTTATATAGAAGATTTAGAATTTTGGCAACACCATCTTCGTCAACTGATGATGTCTGGTATGGTGCTTGTTGACGAATTTCCTCGCGTGCATTACCCATTACAAAACCATATTTCACGTGTTGTAACATGCAGATATCATTACCTCCATCACCAAAAGCCATTGTGTCGTCAAGTGATATGTGAAAGTGACGAATAAAAGTATCTACTCCGTGTGCTTTACTATTTCCTTTACCGATAACGTCAGCAAAGGCAGGATGCCAACGATGGGCATCGGAATGAGGCATCACTTGCTGCATTATGTAAGGCTCATCTTTTACTGAGAAGAATGCAACAAGTTGCATTACATCCATGTCAAGGGCGTGATTGATTGGGGCAACCTGTGGACATTTAATATTGAGCATCGACAAAACTTCTCTCGTGGAATCAGAGAGACTGGTGATGAAGGTCTCTGTGTCAGATGCAAAAATTACTGGAAAGGGATATCGTTCCTGGTAATGTAAAAGTGAAATAATATCTTCTTTATCAACAGGGTTATGTTGAATCACCTCTCCTGCTTTAGTGCGACAACTGGCACCATTTACGGTCATAATACCATCATATTCCAACTCACCGAGATTGTCAACGAAAGGTAGTGGGCGTCCAGTGGCTATGATAATCTTTACCCCTTGCTGGTGCAAACGATGCACCGCAGCCAATGTCGACTGTGGCACCTTGTGAGTGTTAAACGAAACTAATGTGCCATCTATATCAAGAAAGATAGCACGAATATGGGCTTCGTTAGGATTAAATTTTTTCAAGTACTATGCGAATTAAATCATCTATTTGATTCTTGTAACCAGTATTGGCTTCGTGAGCAATGCGGTTAGCAATCACCATGCAAACAGTTACAGCATTGTGTCCAAGATGGGCTGAGAGTCCCGCCAATGCTGCACTCTCCATCTCAAAGTTGGTGATGCGGTATCCGTTCCATTCGAAATTTTCTATTTTTTCATTTCGATTAGGGTCGGAGAGTGGGATGCGTAGTTCTCTGCCTTGAGGACCATAAAAACCTCCGCAGGAGATGGTCACACCTTTAACCATACCGTATTCAGGAGAATACAAGCGGTCAATCATCTTCTGACTGTTGTTGACAACATAAGGGGATGGTAGGTTGTGATAATCCCACCCAAGGTGTTCTGTAAAGGCTTTTTCAAACTCAAGGTCACAAATCTTATCACGATCTGCATAATAATTCAGTAATCCCTCAATGCCAATAGATTTCTCACTTAAGATAAAAGTGCCTGTCGGTGTGTTTTCTTGTAGTCCACCACAAGTACCTATACGAACCATGTCCATTGAAGTGAGTTGGTCTTTTTCTTCACGTGTGTTGAAGTCAATGTTTTTTAGGGCATCTAATTCATTAACCACAATATCAATGTTGTCACATCCAATACCATGAGAAATACATGTGATGCGTTTCCCTTTATATGTGCCTGTAATGGTATGGAACTCTCTTGAACTAACATCAAATTCTTTGTCGTCAAAATGTGAAGCTATAAGGGTAACTCTGTCTGGATCACCACACATGATTACTTTATCTGCTACTTGCTGGGGAGTAATATGTAAGTGGAAAGAACTTCCATCGGGATTGATGATTAGCTCTGATGGTGCAAAATATTTCTTCATAATTTTATGTGTTTTTATTTAATTATTTCTGTTTACAGTATATTCCGTATATGCTATAAGGGCTTCTTGTATATCACTCTCAGGGTAAGAGTTTATGAGGACTTTGGCGCGTGTTAAATATTGGCTAATTAATTTCTGTCCAGTGTCTTCGTCTTTTTCTTTGTCAAGCATATCGTCCTTTATCTGGAAGAGCATACCTATGCAATATCCTAATTCTCTCATTTTTTTCCTGTCTTCGTCAGTAGCACCCACAGCTACAGCTCCTGATTCGGCACAAGCACGGAAGAGTGCTGCCGTCTTATTCTCAATGATGCGAAGATAATGTTGTTCGTTGTCTTCACTCAGTTGCAAGAGTTCTCCACCGGCTAAACAACTTGCGGCTTCGGACATTATATTTACTAATACAGGGTTGTTCGCTCTGCTTATATAAGAGAGTGTTTGAGATAATAAGTAATCGCCTGCCAATACAGCACATTTGTTGGTAAACATGTGTTTCACAGATGCTTGTCCACGACGTTCGTCACTATCATCTACAACATCATCATGCACTAATGAAGCTGTATGAAAGAGTTCGTATGCCGTTGCAAGTTGTATCAAAGAAATTGATTCCTTGGATAGTAAACGACCTGTCAATAACACAAGTAAGGGACGCATCATCTTACCTTGACGCTTCCCTATAAATGAGAGTATCATATTAAGTAGGGAATCGCCATGAGAGAGCGTGCCGTTATACAACTGCCGACACTCCTCAAAATCATTCTTTACAGGTTCTATTATCTTCTCTAAATTCATGCTATTGCTGAAAGTATTACTTCACTAAGAGTAGGGTGTGCATGAATGATGTCCTTAAGATCATTCAAGGTGCCGTTCAAATTCATCAACACAGTTATCTCGTGTATTATGTCAGAACTATGAGCACCAAATATGTGAGCACCAAGGATTCTGTCTTCACCTATTTCTGAAACTTGTGCCAATATTTTACAATAACCTTCAGTTTCACCCATTGATACAGCTTTACCATTTGCACGGAAGAAACTCTTGTATGTCTTATAAGGAATGTTTTGTTCTTTACATTGTTCTTCTGTCATACCTACTGTTGCTAGTTCAGGTACGGTAAATACTGCAGAAGGTACGATATTGAATCGTATATTATCCGTTTTACCAGTGATATGATTAAGTGCTCGTTTACCTTGGAATGTTGCGACATGAGCAAGCATCATTCGCGCATTTACATCGCCAATGGCATAGATGTTTTTGACAGAAGTCTGCATGTTGTCATCTACTTCTATACCACGTTTGGTAAAACTGATGGAGGTATTCTCCAAACCGAGGTTTTCTATGTTTGGTCTGCGCCCTACAGCCATTAGTACCACCTCGTCGTCGATATTATTTATATCTTCTACTTTGTAGTCGGTTTTTATTTCTATGCCTTGTTTGGTGAGGTTTTGTTTGAGTCGTTTACATAAATCTGTGTCAAAACGAGGAAGAATCTGCTTCGCATATTCAAGTGCAGTCACCTTACTTCCTAAACGATTGAAGATACTTGCAAACTCAAGTCCAATTACACCTCCTCCAATCACACATAATGACTTAGGAACTTCTGTTAGTTCAAGTATCTCTCGCGAGGTAATACATTTGTCTGCTCCAGGAATAGGTAATGAAGCAGATATGGATCCCGTAGCAATGATGACAGCAGAAGATGATATATCAAATGAAAGACGGGATTGGTCTTCACACGTTTCAACTTCTATCTCGTTGTCATTCACAAACCGAACGTGACCATTTACTAATGTTATCAATTTGTTTTTCAATAACGATGCTATGCCTGATTGCAAAGTGTTAACGACTTCTTGTTTTTTTTGTTGAATCTCTGCTAGTGACAGACATGATGCATAATTCACTAATGTCTTTGTGGGAATGCATCCTTCGTTGAGACATGTGCCACCGAGGGGACCATCAGTAATGAGTGTTACCTCTATTCCTTGTTTGGCAGCTTCTATGGCGGTTTCGTATCCACCAGGACCAGCGCCTATTATTATTATTCTGTCCATCTTATTATAGGGTTTCTTGCTGCGGTTGTCTCATCTGGACGAGTGATTGGAGCTGTATGTGGAGCAGTGTGTAGTAAATTAGGATCATTATCAGCTTCGTCGGCTATCTTTCTCATCACATCAATAAATTCATCAAGAGTCTCTTTTGATTCTGTCTCTGTCGGCTCTATCATAAGTGCTTGATGGAAGAGTAGAGGGAAATAGATTGTTGGAGCATGGAATCCGTAATCTAACAATCGCTTTGCGATATCAAGCGTAGTAACACTTTCATTTTGTGGGCCGTCAAAAACAAACTCGTGCTTACATACTGTAGGTATAGGTAGTTTATAGCGGTCTTTCAATGACTCTTTTATGTAATTGGCATTTAATGTAGCGAGTTGTCCAACCATCTTTACATTTTCTTTACCTAACATCAAGAGATATGTGTAGGCACGGAGTATCACTCCGAAGTTACCATTAAATCCGCTCACTCGAGTAGAAAGGAAAGGAACTAACTTCTCGCAAACTCCTACAGGTCCACTGCCAGGTCCTCCACCTCCGTGAGGTGTTGAGAATGATTTGTGAAGATTGAGGTGCATCACATCAAATCCCATATCTCCAGGACGAACCATTCCTATGAGTGGGTTCATATTGGCTCCATCATAATAAAGTAGTCCACCTGCCTCGTGAATGATGTCTGCTATTTCTTTTATATCACGCTCAAACAATCCTAATGTATTTGGATTGGTCATCATAATTCCAGCAAGTTCAGATGATATCTCTTTAACTACTTCTTTTAAATTTTCTACGTCAATCATTCCTTGCTCATTACTCTTAACCTCCACGATCTCCAATCCACATACCGCCGCAGAAGCTGGGTTGGTACCGTGTGCGCTATCTGGAACGATAATCTTAGTGCGTAGATTGTCGTTTCTACTCATGTGATAGGATCGGATGATCATCAGTCCAGTCAGTTCTCCGTGCGCACCTGCACAAGGCAAGAAAGTGAAGTGTTTCATACCAGTGATTGCTGCAAGTGCTGCATCGGTTTTTTTAAGAACTTCTTGTGCACCACTGACGGTCTCTATAGGTTGTAGAGGATGTAAATCACTAAAACCAGGATGGATAGCTATTTCTTCATTGATTTTAGGGTTATACTTCATGGTACAACTGCCTAGTGGATAAAATCCCGTATCCACGCCAAAATTCATTTGTGATAAGTTCGTATAGTGACGTACAACATCTACTTCACTTACCTCAGGTAGTTGAGGTTTTGTATCTCGTAATAAGTTTTTTGGAACGGAGATTGGTTTTAACTCATACCCTCGTGGACGTGGAAGACTATATCCTATCCTACCTTTTTTACTTAGTTCAAATATAAGTTTATCGTAGTATTTCATAGTTGTTGTTTTTTACAGGTTAGAATTTATAGTGTTCACCAATAAATCTATTTCTTTGCGTGTGCGTTTTTCCGTAACACAGAAAGAAACGTATTTCTCAGGAGTTTCAAGTGCAGCAAAGAATCCAGCGTCAAGTAGTACTTGTTGTAGCTTCTTTACATCTACGAGAGGACGCAATACAAATTCCTTTAGGAATGGTGCATCATAGACCTTTTCAAATTTACCTGTTTTGAGTAGTTCGTCATAGAGGTAATGTGCTCCGTCATACGACAATTCATTCACACGTCGTAATCCCTCTGGTCCCATGAGAGAGAGGTAAACAGTTACCCATAAAGCCATCAGAGATTCGTTTGAACAGATATTACTTGTTGCTTTCTCACGACGAATATGTTGCTCTCGTGCTTGTAGTGTCAGTACAAAAGCACGACGACCTTCGCTATCAACGGTTTGCCCTACAATTCGTCCTGGCAATTTTCTTAAGTGTTCCTTCTTACAAGCCATGAAACCGACATAAGGACCACCATAACAAAGAGGAATACCTAAAGATTGTCCGTCACCAACTGCTATATCTGCATCCCATTCTGCGGGAGTCTTCAGCACGCCTAATGTAGATGGGTCACAATATATTGTCAGTAACATCTTCTTTTCATGTAATGCCTCTGACATACTAGATAGGTCTTCGATGATACCATAGCGGTTAATTGATGGCATTATTGCACCTGCTATTGAATTACACGTAGATAACAACTGTTTGAGTGATTCTATACTTGTCTGGCCACCTTTATCTTCTATGACAAGGATTTTAGTGCCGTAGAACTTAGCATATGTTTTGATAACGTCAACAACGTTTGGTAGTAAAGTGGATGATATTAACACAGTGTCACTTTTTTTTACACTGGCTACCATCATGCGCATTGCCTCCGCTGCGGCTGTTGCTCCGTCATACATTGAAGCATTACTTATTTCTAATCCCGTTAGGTTGCAAATCATAGATTGGTACTCAAAGATATATCTTAACGTACCTTGTGATATTTCACACTGGTAAGGAGTGTATGCTGTCATGAATTCACTACGTCCTGTGATATATGGAATTACAGAAGGACAATAGTGATCATAGGCACCTGCTCCCACAAAACAAGTTAGCTTAGTATTCTGATTTGCTAAGTCGTCGAAGTAATCTCTCACTTCTTGTTCTGACATAGCTGAAGGTAAATCATAGTTGCCCTGATAGAGATAGTCTGCTGGAACGTCATTGTATAGGTCGTTCATGGAATCGACTCCTATACGATGAAGCATTTGCTGAATATCCTCATCCGTATGAGGAAAATACTGAAATTTATTCATTTCTCAAAAATTGATTATATAATTATCTGCACAAAGATAAGAAAAAAAAATTATATGGAAAAATTTATTGTCTTTTATTTGCGTATAAGCATAGACCCACATCTTTGTTGATTGGGACTTATTATCTGAATAGCATAAATGGAACCAGATAACATCTCGTGTTCTTCAATTCTTCTACCTTGTAGGTCATATATCGTCATACGTTCATCTGCTTGAAGAGGGAATATCTTACCGGTTAGTTTATTTGGAGAGATGATAGCATCCAGGTTCAATATGTGTAACAAACCATTATAGGCGTTAATTTCACCATATCCATATGTGTTGTTTGGATAAGTTAGTTCGGTTTCAGGATGACGTGAAGTGTAACTAAAGATATTTCGTATATCATCGGGTGTGAGATTAGGGTTTGCCTCAAGCCAGAGGGCTATAATGCCAGTTACTGCTGGAGAAGACATTGATGTGCCGGAATTACTATTCCAAGGATACGTGCGCCCGTCGTACTCAAAATGTGCAACATCCCATTTTATATCATTAGCATTAGGATGTGCCTCAAGGTAATAACTATTGTATGAAGATATTACATTATTGCCGGGTGCAGTGATATCAGGTTTCAAGAGATGCGACATGGTTGGTCCTCTACTACTATAACATGACACCAGTCCGTCTTGTTCTTTATATGTTTGCTTAAAATCGCCTTTGTAATTGATAATGTGATCTCGAAAGCCACTAGCAGCTACAGAAATAACTGATGGCGATGATGACGGGAAGTTGATGTTGTGTCCAGTTTCTCCAAAACCGTCTCTAAACTCCCCTGAAATTAGGTGAATATCTACATCGGCATTATTACCTTTGACACAAATGGAGGGAGAGAAAACACAACTGTATTTAGGTGGTAGGGGCTTTAATGATATCTCATAAATCAGTCGATTATTGGTGTAACAATCTGGATACATACAAATGCACGTAGCATATTGTGCACTGCCTATCGTAACTGTGTCGCGAAGAATACTATCGGAGGTAGTAAGAAGTGCTTCTGTTGCCCAAGAGAAATGTACATCTTCAATTTGTAGAGTATTTGTTACTGTGTCGGTTGCTTGTACATAATAAAGCATGTATAGACTAGCTTCGTCAGTACTCAAAAGAATAGAGTCTGTTCCTTGAGTTTTGTGAGCATACGTGCGATGTAGGTTGTTGTTGCCTGCTGAAGATACAATGATATGCCCTGGACCAACGAGCTTTTGTAATGCTTCATAGTAAAGAATATCATTGTACGGATCTTCTGGAGCTCCCTCACTGAAGTTGATTACACATGGTTTTCCTTGACTATCGGCGTAATCAAATATACGTTTAAAACCAAGAATGTCATTGGCGGTGGTATAGGAAGCTCGTTTAACCGAATCAATGAGAGATACATTGTCTGAACAGATATTGCACACAAGTGCAATTTCGCTTTTAGGTGCCATACCAGAATAGCTCCCAGCAAAACCGCTACCAGCAGCAGTGCCAGATGTGTGTGTGCCATGTGTACAGATAAGGCCATCTGTACTGTGTCTTATTTCTTTTATCTTGTCATTTCCGAAATATATAGAATCAGTTATCATATCCCAGAAATAAGTAATGCGGTCGTCAAAGGTGGGGTGTGTAAAGTCAAAACCGATGTCCATCACTCCTACTACGACTCCTTCACCTGTAAATGCTTGTGGAAGTGGTGACGTCCCGGCGAAAGCGTCACACACTCTCAATACGTGAGTAGTCGTATCATTTGTTATAGATAAAAGGCGATTAGCTTCTATGCGAAGAACACTTCTTTCCGTAGCAAAATTTCGTAACTGAGCAAGAGGAATTTGTGCTACATAGATATCATCCAACTCTGCACTTACGCTACAATGATAACGCTGAAATACATTTTTATCATCTGTTTTAACGAGGGCATAAACCGAAGAAAATTTGGGTGTGTTTTTTGTTCTGTTAGCAACAGTATATTCTTGTAATAACTGTTGAAGGTATGAAGATATTTTACTTTGTGCTTCAATTCCTAGAATACAGAATGATAAGAAAAACAATATGGAATATAACCTTTTCACATCGTAAAGTTATATAAAAAAAAACAACATAGCAAAATAAATC